>QWCZ01000024.1_pt1 | contig 85980 bp, 63 predicted proteins | sample 1972651 | NCBI WGS metagenome assembly QWCZ01 (sample SAMN09866695, study PRJNA288562) | Human oral metagenome isolate pre1_saliva, whole genome shotgun sequencing... | isolation source: mouth | host: Homo sapiens | place: USA: California
CAGCACAGGATAATAGCCCAGCATAAGTTTGATGAGCGTGGTTTTTCCGCTACCCGACGCTCCGACAATGGCTGTTACCTTGCCTTTGGGGATAGTGAGACTAACATCATCAATGATAGTTTTCAGTGCATGTGGGTCGTATTTAAAGTTTATGTTTTCCATGTCTATACCCTTAGTTTCGTCAGTTACTGAAGTTTCTAATCCTTGTTTTCCGTTCTCATCGTCCATACGGTGTATTTCGTTTATACGTTCAAGACTAATCCTCACGTCCTGCACAGAATAGAAGAAACTCATTAGCTGTTCCACTGGCGAGTTGAGCTGTCCTATAATGTACTGCACGGCAAGCATCATACCCAGTGTTAGTTGTCCGTGAATAACAGCAGTTGCTGCCACCACCGTGATGACGATGTTCTTTAGTTCATTGATGAAGATACTGCCTGCCTCCTGTGTCTGCTGGAGTTTCAGCGATTTCATCTGTACGTTGAATAAATCAGCCTGCACGTCCTCCCATTCCCAGCGTCTGCGCTGTTCACAGTCTTGCAGTTTTATCTCCTGCATGGAGGTAATAAATTCGTAGGTTTTATTGTTGTTGATGGCTTGCTGCTCGAAAAGTTCGTAGTCGAGAACCTTTCTGCGCCTAAGAAATAGTGCAAGCCAACCGCCATAGAGCAGACTGCCGAGCATGAAAATGGCGAAGACAAGCCAGTTATAGGATAACAATACAATGCTGAACACCACAAAGGTAAAGAGCGAGAACACGATGCTAAGTGTCTGTTGAGTTAAGAACGTGTTCACCCTACTATGGTCGCCCATACGCTGCATAAGGTCGCCCATTAGTTTGGTATCGAAGAACGACATGGGCAACTTTAAAAGCTTAATAAAGAAATCGCTTACCAACGAAATGTTTATGCGCAACGAGATGTGGAGCAACAGCCAACGGCGGATAAAATCGATGGCAGTTCGGCTAATGGTAAGCATCAGCTGTCCAAGGAGTATCAGCCATATAAAGCCAATATTTTGGTTTTTAATGCCCACATCTACGATTGACTGTGTGAGGAAAGGCAGAATAAGCTGCAGCAAGCTGCCAACCAGTAAGCCTAAAACAATTTGACCGAAATACTTACGATATTGCTTAATGTAACCAAAGAGGAACTTAAACGAGCGTTCCTCTGTTGGCTGTTCATCTGTCTGCTTTTCATAAAATGCAGGAGTAGGTTCTAAGAACATAGCGATACCCTTTTCCTCACCGTCCGATTGTGTGCTTACCCAGTGCTTTTTAAATTCCTCGAGATTGTATTTAACAAGTCCCTTTGCGGGGTCAGCAATGTAGAATCTATTCTTTTTGATTTTGTACAGTACCACAAAATGATTTTGATTCCAATGGAGGATGCAGGGTTTCTGAACGTATTTAATATCAATTATATTAATTTTTCCACATTCACATTCATATCCCAATTCTATCGCAGCTTTCCTTATACTCAACATAGACATACCTTCTGTTGTTGTATAACATAGGTTCGATAGAAAATTTGCCGAATATTTTATATTATAGTATTCGCAAATCATCTGTAGGCATGTTATTCCGCATTGCATAGAATCATACTGCTTGTAGAAAGGAAATAGATACATACTTTGGAAGAATTTAATTCTATCAATTATAAACTTGCATATTATAGAGAGAATTTATCTTTACAAGCGATTCAATTCGCCTTGTCCGGCAGTTTTTCCCTTGTATTTTGATTTCGCAGGATTGAAAGAATAAGATATGGTCAGACTGATGGTGGGCTGGCGATAATCTACATAGTGAGAAGTGTAGATTCCGGCATATTTAGAATAGCCCTTCTCTTTGGCATTGAACATATTCAATGCACTTAGCTTAATCCACCAGTTTTTCATGTTCTTCTGAACAGCCATATCTGTCCTGACTGATGATTGCGACATGTATGTGTCTGAATTGCCTCTGAGAGTTCCATTCACATTCACTACGACAAACCAATTTTTTGGAAGTACAAGGAGATTCTTCCACTGCAAGCCAAATTGGGGACGATTGTAGCTTAGTCCATTGTAGGTCAACCATTGTTTGTTGGTCCACAGATTCCACGAAGGCTTCCATACCTTGAAAAACGTGGGAGCATAGGAAAGAGAGGCGTACATACCCGAATAGGAGTGATTGACATCACGGGACAGTACTGCTGGGATTTGCTCCATCACGTCAAACCATGTAATCATGGCATCCTTCCCGTAAGTATAATTACACATAAACTGAATGTCCCTGTATGAGGCGTTGAACGAAACCTCATGATTATAGGTGGGCTTTAGCAAGGAATTTCCTTTGTTGTAACGAAAGTCGCTGATATACTGCAGCCCTTCGTCTAACTGACTGTAACTCGGACTGTTGGTATATATGTTATAGCTCAGCATCAGTGAAAGTCTGTTTAGCTCGTAGGAGAAAGACACTGAGGGCAGAATGCGATGGTAAGTACGACTGCTTTCATCACATAGCTTGCCGCCGGCATAGTAATCATAATTGGCAAATTCATATTTTAAGCCTAACTGCGTGTACAGCTTTCCGAAACTTCGGCTATAGTTCATAAATACATTTGCTGCTGATTGTTTCGACTCGTTGTCATTGGTTTTCAGTACACCCGAATAGTCTCTGTTCTCGATATTGTACTTTTGCCGGAAGCGCGTGTAGGTGGTTTCAAAACCATATTCCAGTTTAGCGTCCCCAACAGAAGAGGTAAAGACGGTTTTCAACGCTCCCAAATCCGACCGGGCTTCAGTGACAGGAATAAGAGTGGAACTGCCGTCAGTCTGTATATCTGTGATGGTTTGCTTGCCATTGGCATCGTTGTGGGCATAAGTACCATCCACGTTGAGTGCAAACTTGTCGCTGAATTTGTTTTCATAATAAATACTTACGTTATGATTGCCGCTTTGTGAAAAATGGTGAGAGCTTGTATTAAACTCGGTATGAATATCACCTTGCCGTACATGGTTGTGGTAGTTCTGGTCGGAGTTACCGGCAAATAATCTTGTGAAAGTGTAAGTGGCTCCAAGCGACTGGTTGTCGGTGAGCTGGTCGTTAAAACCTACGCTTACAAAACCATTCTTCGATGAGTTATAACCATCGCCTGCATAGGCGGCATTGATGTTTCTTCCCTTATATTGGAAATCGTAAACATCCTGACGCTTGTAATGGGAATTGCTAAAAGTGCTGAACGAAGAACTGACGAAAACATCGAGTCTGTTCCTGCGATAGTTAAGGTCGAGCCATCCGTCCGTGTTCCAGCAGCTCGACACACTTTCTTTCATGGTCAGAGTACTGCCAAATCCTTCCCCGACAGGCTTGACGGTGGTAATGAAAAGCACGGCACGGACGGTAGAGCCATATTTCGCCCCCGGATTCATGTCGATTTTAATTTCTTTGATCATATCACTTGGAATACGCTCCAATTCGCTCCAGCCGTGCATCAATTTGTTGTTGATATAAACGAGCGGCGTACCCCTGCCCAGCACGCTGATGCCGCTCGAACTCATCATGGGGAGTTGCTGCAATACATCGGTGGCTTTGCCAAGCTTGCTGAATACCGTGCCTTGAATGTTTGACACAAACACACCTTGTTTCATCTTGAAAGTGGGGCGTACAGCCGTGACGGTAACTTCTTTCAGGCTTTGCTCCGAAGGCTGTAATGTGATGACCATTTTGTCGGTAGCCGGCAGTATGAGGGTCTTATACCCGACATAAGATATTCTTACCAATTTATTGGCAGGGGCAGTCTCAAAGGCGAAAGTTCCGTCTTCGTTGCTCATAGACCCGGTAATGTAGGTGGAATCATTTGCTTGAAGCAGTGACACAGTGGCACAAGGGATAGAGATACTGTCGCTCTCCATCACTTTACCATTAATACTTTGACCTTTTAAACATGTGGAACATGCAACAAAAACTATTAAAAATACAATATACTTATACATAGGCTTTATATTTTATATTGCTAATACTTTATGAAGAGTCCCTGCATGCTTTTCAATATCAGATAAAAGACACTCTTCTAATATATGTTGATTATTCAAGAAAGAACATATGTTATACTGTTTTCCTTCAAAGATATTTTTATGTTTAAACCATTGGCATCCCCCATCACACACAGGGAACAGAGAACAATCCTTGCATTTCTGGGTGTTGTAGATAGATGTATCATACAAATAGTGACTGACTAATGATGGATTCTTTAATTTCTTATCCTGAATATTTCCTATAATCTTTTCAGGTGTATTGAAATCATTCCAACACTTATACATTTCTCCACTTGGACCAATTATAAAACAATTATTTCGATTTACCATACAGCCTTTTTGAAAATCTATGTGTGGGAAAAAATCTACAGGAACTCCCTCTTTTTCTATTGTTTTATAAAATTGATAACGCTTAGAATTGAATAATGATTTATAGCACATTCTACACCCATCCTTACTGGTTTCACGAATAAATCCTGGATATGGATTTATTTTCTTTGTACCATATCTATGTATGAACTTTTTATATAGGATTGCAAAATCTTTCCTATATTATATGTTTCCGTTATCTGCCCAGACTCTTTTAACAGAATAATTACATCGTTCATGTCTTGCAAAAATTCTAATCGAACCATTTTAGTTTTCCTATGCATCGGGGCATGTCGTGGTTTAGAATTAGAAGTTGTTGTTGATGACTTCGGTTTATCTGTATGTATAATTACAACATCTCCATCAACATTGAAAGTCGAAGCATTCATGTTAAATACACTCCCAATCAACATAATCCATATCAACATAAGGATACATTTTAATTCTTTACGTTTTAATTGTCTCTCCATACTATCAGAATTAATTTTTCTGTTTGCAAAAGTAGGAGTTCCTGTAAACAATATCAAATATTTTGAGAAAAAGTTTTTTAGAGGTGTTACATTCCAAAAACAGATAACTATCTTATTAATAAATATTTATCTGTTTTTAGTTCGTGATTTTACCCTTAAAATGTAACAAAGGCTTTGATGATGTGCCTATTTTTTCTTATTTTTGCAGGTATGAATAAGATAAACAAAGATCGATATCTCTGCCTTATATTATGGAGTTCTTTCATTCTTTTAGGGTGTAAAAACTATTCCATAGAGAAGAAATTGTCTACTGTTGATACTCTTCTGGCTGCTGATAACTTAAACGAGGCAGAGTTTACCTTGCGCCAAATAAGCGAAAAAGATATGAGTGAAAGTGAACTTGCTAAATACAATTTGCTTTCTATTCTGACAACATGGAGGCTGTCTCAACCTATAAAGAATGAAACAGACTTGGACAAAAGCATTTCTTATTTAGAGCAAAATGGTAATGATGCCCTTTTGGCTCGCTGCTATTACATGAAGGGAGAACTATTGTGTGATAAAGGACAAGTAGAAAAAGGGATTATTTTTTACAAAAGGGCGGAACAACTTGTTGCAAAAGATGACCTCATTACTCAGCATCACATCTATGAAAGTATTGCATTTCAAAATATGTGTAGTGAAGCATTGGGAATAGCCATACAATATGCACAAAAGGCATTACGAATAGCCAATCAACTACATAAACCTGACTGGGTAGGATACGAGTATTATTTGCTTACCTTAAGTTTTAATGGGTTAGGGAAAACGAAGGAGGCTCAGCTAACTATACAACGCCTTTTAAAACTTTTGCCTAAAATGAGCGAGAAAGGACAAATGGATATCTTAGACATTCTTGGTCAATATTATCAATTGCGGAATCCAGAATTGATGGAACAGCTTATGCACAAAGCTATGAGCAATCAGAGCAATATAACACCTTATTTATATATGGCTGCCCGCAGATATAATCAAGGGAAGAAAGAAGAAGCCTATCTGCTTCTTGACAAGGCAGAGAAACAATGTAATGGGAAACATTGCTATGCACTCATAGAGGGTAAGCGTGATATGAAATTACAAGATAAAGATTATAAATCAGCAAATCAACTATCTATGCAGTTATTGCACTTGGAAGATAGTATGTCCGAAGCCGATAATAGAAAAGAATTGGAAACTGCGCAGAACAACTTTGAACAACAATTGAGAGAACAAAGGCAACAACGTGTATATGCTTATATTCTATTAGCAATCATAGCACTCATCTTAAGTGTAGCTATCTTGCTTATTTATTTAAGATATAGAGTACAGAAAATGAGATCTATTCTTGCAGATGACAGATTAAAGATTGCTACTTTAAATAAACAGATTGTTGAAGTAAAACAATCTCTCGCCAATACAGAATTTTCACGTGATAAACAGAAACTTAAGATAGAAAGACTGGAACAAGAAGTAACCAAAATTGAAGAACGGCATAATGGTTTCCTTGCAGTTGGGCATCAATGTTATGACAGTATTTTAAAAGGAAAGACAACTGTTACCTGGAAAAAATATGATTTTCAAGCCTTTATAGAATACTATAAAATTATTGATGCTAATTATCTCAATGAACTCGAAGAAGAATACAATAGTCTTACTTATAAAAATGAGTTCATTTTCATTCTACAGCATTTAGGGCTCTCTAAAGCTATGATAGCTAAAATATTAGGAATTAGTGAGGGTGCTATAAGAACAGCACTTTCAAGAACAAAAAAAAGAAACGAGAAAACGTAATTTATGTCGGTTATACTTTGGAGTATACTTCTAATGAAATAAAGACCTTATACAGCTTCGGAAAGCGAATTAGAATAAGCAGAAAAGGAAATAATTATCAATATATTTAAGTCCATCTTTCAGTCGGTCTGCCTATCTCAAAGAATGAGTTGCAGAAGACTTCCCACGAGCAGCCCAATACGATCTGACCGAAGTACTTACGATATTGCTTAATGTAACCAAAGAGGAACTTAAACGAGCGTTCCTCTGTTGGTTCTTCGTCCATCTTCTTTTCATAAAACGCAGGAGTAGGTTCTAAGAACATAGTGATACCCTTTTCCTCACCGCCCGATTGCGTACTTACCCAGTGCTTCTTAAATTCTTCGAGATTGTATTTTACAAGTCCCTTTGCAGGGTCAGCAATGTAGAAGGTCTTGCCTTTCTTGACTTTGTATAATACAACAAAATGATTTTGGTTCCAATGGAGGATGCAGGGGTAATGATCCTCCCAAAGTTTATTAATACTGATTCTTCCGCTGATAGTTCGTAATCCAAGTTGCAAAGCTGTTTCATTAATACCAAGTAATGAGACTCCTTCTGTGGTTGCAAAGCAAATTCTAGAAAGATATTCTATTGAATATTCGATTCTAAAAAAATTACATACCATCGCAAGGCATGCAACTCCACACTCCATCGCATCATGTTGCTTAATAAAAGGGAAGTTACTCATTACATTCTTTCTTTTTCTTCTTCATTAGAGTGTATCTTATCATGCTGGATTGCATGTTTTGACCCGGCAGAAAAACTAAATGTTACACTGACAAAGAATTTTCGGGAAATGAAATTAAAATCTGTACGGTGCTCAAAGTCACCGTTCTTGAATATTTGTTGGTTCTTTCCTCTGCTATTCAGCAAGTCTTTTACACCAAAATTGATATTCAGCTTGTCTTTCAAACAACTATAATCCCCCTCTATATCTACTCCAAAGTAATCTGATTTCTGAATAAGATAAAGTTGTTTATAATGCCTGATATATCGTAAATTAGCCATTGCAGTAAGTTGCTTGGACAACCTGAAACGATTAAAACTTGACAGGACAAGCCCAAAGTCATTAACACGCTTGGTACTGTTCCGATAAAAGTTCTCACTTAGCTCGACATTACTTCTGCTATTCCATATACCACATGTGAAAGGAAATTCTATGTATAAAGCTAATTTCTTTAAATTGCCATCATTTCTTAATGTGTAGCGTGTTTGTTGTTCGTTCATCTGTTCGTATACCTCATTGATTTTTCTATCAATAAAAAATGCAGATAACGAGAAAACATATCTTGACTTCAAAACGAATTGTAGTGCTGCATTGTACAGCAATTCGCCTTTCAGATTAGGATTACCTTCCTTATAAGATGTTTCGGACAGATGAAAAACAAATGGATTTACCATCTGATACGACGGACGGTTTATCGATTGTGTATAACTAAGCGACAGGGCATTCCCTTGTCCCATGTTTTTTCTCACAAAGAAAGACGGGAAGAAATTATTGCCTTTTTGGTTGTTATGTAATTGGGTTCTAACTCTTTGTTGGGTATTCCATTCTGTATATTCGTCACGTAGTCCCACTTGAAAATCCCAAGGTCGTGAGGAGTACCTGTACATTCCATATATCGCATATCGTTGCTCATCATAACTGAAATTATCCCGTTGGTCAACATCTTCCGATAACACTCCTCCTAATGTCGTGTTTCCGAGATATAGCTTATTATCATAATGGATACCGGCATTGACATACTTGACACCAATCGTAAACTGATGGCGGTTGAAGAACTTTGTAAAATCTACCTGTGCACTATATATGTTGATGTGTTCGGATGAGGGTTGCGATTTAGATATAATACTATCCCCACCTATACCTAAGGTGTATTTATTCTCATACTCGTACAAATCATGTTCTCTTTCTCCTACATAATCAGCAAGAAGGTTCAGCTTACTGCCCAGTGTATCTGTTTTCCATTCATAATTTAAAGTAACATTATTGGTATTAGGTCTTAAAGAGTATGGAGCATAACTTAGAATATTTGTTTGATTAGGACTATTATCGGTAACGGTAGAATGAACCCAACAGGCATTGGCATAATCCTTTGAATAGTTGCCCAACCATTCTACGCCTAAATAATGCTTTGGAGATATATAAAAGTCGATGCCCAACTTAGGCATATAATAAAGACTTTTATTTGTAGTTTCAGATATACTATTGACGATAATGTTTTGTCCATAGTCGCTTTCAGATATCTTACTATGACTTGCCGACTGCCCTAACGCCATATTAGCATAAAGAGCAACGTTCCCCCACGAATAGGTTACCCCTGCAAATTCCGAAAACAGGTTCTTGCTTTTCCGTTCGTATTCACTGCCCACATAACCTGATAGTCCGTACTCATGTTTCTTCTGACGGTTAATAACAAGAACACCCGTGCCTCCTTCTGCATCATACTCAGCTGTTGCCTGAGGCAGCAACTCCAAATTCTTTATATCATTACCGCGCAAGGATGATAAATATCTTTTGAGCTGCGCCCCGCTTAACCTTACCAATTTTCCATTTTCATATATTTTGATACCATTGCCCATAATGGTAATACCACCTTCTCCATCATAATTTACACCCGGAATCAAATTCAATATATTAGAAAGAGAACGTGCCTTTAACAATTTACTATGTTCTACACTAACTATCATTCTGTCAGCTTTATGTTGAACAAATGGTCTTTCTGCTAATACAGTTACTTCAGAAAGATTTATTGTATCTGATATTGAGGTATGTTTGTTCTGTGCAAAGCCCGTTAGTACACATTGCAAAAAACAAAAAGAAAGAATGTATAAATACTTTTTCATAGGGACTTTGGGCAATTTATATCAGGATAATCCCAATGTTTTGGACCATATTTTCTTACAATATCTCTATAACATACATAAGAATATCTAATGGTTGTTTTTGCAAATATAGTCTTTTATTCTTTAGATTGTAAGAATTTTGCCCGGAAATTTCAATGAAAGTCGAAAATTTAACAATTAAACTGCCGTAAAATGCACACTAATTGACCTTTGGGCATATTCATGGCTGTGCTTTTGTGTGTTTTGACGTGTGTACCATTGTGTCTCTTCTGTGCGGAATTTTTCTCACGATTTCTTGAAAGGTTGGTGTTTATCTGCAAATTTTCGTATAGTTTTCTACGTTTCATACATAGCAAAAATATGAAAGCAAAAGGCCTCTACCATGTATTTTGTATAAAATATATGGTGTAGGCAATTCCAATAAGATAAAGAGAGTATTCTCCTGCCTATACTTTATATTTCTCTTCCAACAACCATTCTAAGTCCGAAGCTTTGTAGAGGATTTTTCCTGCAAACTGCGTGTAGGGTATAATTTTCCTATCGCGATAGTCCTGCAAGGTATGGGGACTGATATACAGCCGCTCGCATACTTCTTTACCTGTGAGGAAGTGCTCACCGCCAAAGAGCGGCTTGTGTGTCTGTGCCACTTCCTTAATTCTCTTGCTTACTCCGCTGATAGCGGACAGCACCACCTGCATATCGTCAGCCTCCATATTTAAGTCTCTTACCTGTTCCATAATCTTCCTATTTATTTGCACTACACTTGCATATTAAACGAGCGTTCCTCTTTAGGTTCTTCGTCCATCTTCTTTTCATAAAAGGCAGGAGTAGGTTCTAAGAACATAGCGATACCCTTTTCCTCACCGCCCGATTGCGTACTTACCCAGTGCTTCTTAAATTCTTCGAGATTGTATTTAACAAGTCCCTTTGCAGGGTCAGCAATGTAGAAGGTCTTTCCTTTCTTGACTTTATATAATACAACGAAATGATTTTGGTTCCAATGGAGAATAGAACATAACTTATGGGTCATTAACTCTTTTACAGAGATTCGTACCGAAACAGATTCAAGCCCGATTGTTTGAGCTGTTTCTGTGATGGCTTTTAATGAGACACCTTCTTTAGTAGCCTTGCAAATCTTGTAAAGTTCAGAAGTGTTGTATTCCCGATCAAAAATCTTACAGACCATTGATAGACAAGAAATACCACACTCCATTGAGTCATGTTGTCTCACATAACGTATATTGTTCATTACATAGTGCGCTGTATAATATCTTCATTCTTTCTATTAGCTTTAACATTTACTTCTTTATTGAAGATAGTGTAAGATATAGTAAGTTCTACCCCGCGCATATCATTTTTACCTCGCGTTCCCCAATCTACGTTATTGAAGTGATACAAAATATTGTTGTAGTTAGCTTTACCCAAGATATCATTTATCGCAAGATTGATGTTTAATCTATTCTTTAATAACGAAGCTGCTACGCCCATATTCCAGCTATGAATGCTCTTTTGATTGTACAATAGGTATTCATTTCTGCCTTGATAGGTATAATCAGTAAACAAATAAATATTTGGAGTGAAAGCATAGTTTATATTTACTTGCCCATTGAAAGCAATTCTATCATTTTTATATGTTTTTCCTTCAAATACGTATTCGCTATTAGGAAAAACAACTTCTCCTTCGCATGAAAGCTCAAGATTGCCAAGAGCTTTAGAGTAATTCAATATTACTCTGAAATCACTGGCTTTCTTCATATTCATCGAATAAGAACACAGAATATTGCTCGTTGCATCAATCTGCCTGAGTACACTAACAAGAGGATTTTTTCGGTAGGTATAACGCAATGACAATGTTAAGTCTTTCCATGTAGAACTAAGCGTGTAGCGATCCATTATTTCGTTTTTAAGGCTTGTATTTCCTGTACTATACAAAAGAGAGTCTTGGTAAACAAGTCCAGAATTTAACTGAGCAAAGTTTGGTTGGGTAAGATTCTTTCTGTAGTTCAATTGGAAGAACCAATTATCGTTCGGTCGATATTTTATAGTAACTACAGGACAGAGCGTAGAGAAGTTTTGTTTAAATAGGTTTTCTTTGGTGTTTGTACCAGAAACACTTCCAATGGTTCTATGTATATATTGGTAGCGTGCAGCAGGCATTATTGTCCATTTACCAAAAGTTCTTGAGAAAGATAAATATGCTTGTGGATTCGACTCTTTAACATTGATGTTGTTTATATAGTTCTGCGAGTTCAGGTAAGGTATCTCTGAATTTGTTTTAGATTTTGAATCTACATAGTTATACAATATTCCTGCCATCGCATTAATTTTCCATGGAAGCCTGAAACTGTTGTCAATGTTTGTGGTATAGACCGTATATCTACTATTGCCATGGCTTTTAACTAACGACAATATGCCTGCACCACTCTCCAATGTTTGTGTATTATGGTTTATATTTGTAGATGCTATTTCTTGTGAAATGTCTAAGCTGTAGTTATTGTTTGCATAAACGTACTGCAACGTCCCACTGTGTATATTCTCTAAATTCCTACCTTGTCTGTCAATATCTCTCCATTGCTCTTGTTTTTCCAACTCGTCAAATTTGTACCGTACGCCTTATTATCTTCTTTGCTGAATTGGTAGAAATAATAAAATCCCAGTCTACTTTTTGTATTCAACTGGTAATCGGCAGAAAAGTTTATTTTATGTGCTAAGGTAGTTATCGGAGTCTCTCGCTTTTGTTTGATACCAAATATATCATTACCATAGACATTGCGAAAATATGTCTCTTTATTTTTATTACCATCTTTTCCACCCATATAGGACAGGCTTGCGGAAAACTTCTTATATTGTCCCATCATATTGAGGATTCCTGCATCAGAAAACATTCTTGTCTGCTTCAAATAGTTGCTAACACTAAGAAACATAAAGTCATTAATATGCTTTATGGTGGATATAGAAATAACAGGTTGTCCGTTTGGACTATACTTTGCAGAGGGTGCTCTATCTATCTCAATACTTTTGATATTGTCTGCTTGCAAAGTAGATAATATGTTTGCATTCGATAGGACCCGTCCGTCTAAAACATAGATAGGTTCACCCATTCCATTGACTTCAACGTTATCATTGACAGAATGTAATCCTGGTGTATGATATAACATTCTCATAGCGGTCCCCATCTTTGCTAAAACTGTATTGGCAACTTGAATTTTTGAAATGCTTCCTTTGGTTTGTACACGTGGTATCTTTCCTTTTACCACAACATTGTCCAATTCAATGATTGCCACATTGGAACTATCTTTTATTTCGTTTTGACAGAAACAAAAGGAAATATGTACACAAAAAATGATTAATGTTATTATCTTTTTCATAAATTAAAATATTTATATGCATAGAATTCAGGAAGAAGTTCTGATAAATTCTTTTTATACATAGAACAGTATTTCTTATTTTTTCCCCAATTTCTATTTCTATCAATGGGACAACCGCCTCCACAGATGGGGAATACATTGCAATTATTGCACTCTTCGGTTTACACCTTTTTTTAGTAGAGTGATTTCTGTTGTTTTCATTTTACTTTATATTTAATAGTTGATAATAGCAAATATATGAATAATAAAGACTGTATACAAATTCTTTTTCTTTTTTTGCGCAAAATCAACTCTTTTTAACATTAAAAAGTACTCAACTTTATAATTAGCATAGATGTTCATCACCTTAATTTGTAGAAAGTGTTCATCGCCAATGAGAGGATTGGATATCTTTTCAACTTTCTTTTTCTCTGCAGTTTTCATAAATTTTCTGTTTGCACTACACTTGCATATTAAACGAGCGTTCATCTGTCTTCTTTTCATAAAATGCAGGTGTAGGTTCTAAGAACATAGCGATACCCTTTTCCTCACCGTCCGATTGTGTGCTTACCCAGTGCTTTTTAAATTCCTCGAGATTGTATTTTACAAGTTCCTTTGCGGGGTCAGCAATGTAGAATGTCTTTCCCTTCCTGACCTTGTACAGTACCACAAAATGATTTTGATTCCAATGGAGGATGCAGGGTAATATTACTCTTACCAATTGATTTGTTTCTACTCTCCCGCTAATCGTTTTTATCCCAATCTCTTTTACAGTTTCAGAAATGCTCAATAGCGAAACTCCCTCCGTCGTAGAATGACAGTATTGAGATATGAATTCTGTAGAGTATTTTCTTCCAAAATAGCAGCATACCATTTGAATACAAGCAATACCACATTGCATGGAGTCCTTTTGTTTATATGCCCTAAAGCTACTCATACGAATATTATAATCGATTTGTATTTATGCCGAATTTTTTAGGACGCACATTGAGTTTTTTTCCAAACTGGTAAGATATTGATATTTTTAATACTCGATATGGCTTATAGTCATATATATAAGTTATGTCGTTAGATTTTATGATAGACTTCGTGTGTGATGCCAACATATTTTGATATTCTATACCAACTGATAGTTTCTTGCCAAAGAGGAAATATTTTAATCCAAAGTCTATTCTATATCTTGAAGGACTTTCTCCTACGATATCTCTCTCTTTTGCCTGATACTGCCCCCATAGGTTAGCCATCAAAGTCTTTTGCCGATTAAAATAAATATTATTATTTATATATAGGAAAACAGATGTCTGACTTATGTTTTCAAAATTGTACCCATCCATAGGTTTGGAGATGAGCGTATAGACACTACCACTTATAGAACTATCAAACCATACGACCTTATCAAAATAGTAAGAAACATCTAAGCTATACATCTGTTTCTTCATTATATTATCTATTGTTATTATTGTCAACTTCTTGCTATTATCAATAAAAGTATGAGAAGCAATGACACGATTTTTCCACATTGCACTAGCTGACAATGAAAGATCTCTCCAAGTATAGCCTAATTCTACTGAATATGCCTTTTCTGGTAATAATTTAGGATTACCTGTTTGAATAGTATGGGAATCAATATAGGTTGTAAATGGATTTATATCTACGTAGCTGGGACGATTAATTCTACTCGAAACACTCATAGACAGGGAATTATTATCATTCCAACTATAATTCAGAAAAACTGTAGGGAAAAAGTCAAATTGATTATTTCGAGTGTGAGAATTTAACTTTAAAGAGTTTCCATCTAATACCCCATACTCTCCGCGTAAACCAATTTTGGTTTCTAGTTTATCAGACAGCTTATACCTTATATCGGCATAAGTAGCAAAAATCTGTTCACGATACACAAAATGGTCGTTCAAATCATAATCATTAGTTATATAATCATAATTTGTTCTATTATCTGTCTTGGATTGTGAATAAGCAGCACCACCAGATAGAGTAACATTCCCTATAGGCAATTCTAAATCGACTTTGCCCTGATAAACATTGATATCTGTCTTAGGTCGATTTACGTAACCTAAACTTTCATCGTATGTGGTCTGAAGTTTAATATGGTCATTGATTGAATAATTCAAATAATCTAGATTTACATTTATAGAACCATCTTTATTGATAATATTGTTGCCAAGATAATGTAAATTTACACTAGTACGGTGATACTTGCTATCAAAATCTGTAAGCGTCTCAAAATATTTAGAATTATCACCAGTCCTGGAGGAAATCGAGGTAGCTGTTTTTTTATCAGCATCAGGATACATATTGTTATAAGTAATAATAGCCCCTAACGCAGAGTTTTTAGTCAATCCATAATCTACTCCAGCTGTAAGAAGGAAATAATTATTAGATTTAAGTTTGTTGTTAGTTGTACTCCATGTTTCAAGAGGGTAATATATATACGTTTTACTGTCGGTCTGCATTGTACCTAAACCTTTTCCTACACTTATGTATGCCTCAAGCTGATTTTTTTTATACTGCATACTACAATTAAATCCATCATACAAACGCTCTTTGATGGATAATTGATTTGTTAAGTAACCTCCGAAATAATTATTCTGTATCTTTTTTGTTACAAAATTGATAATACCAGCATTGCCTTCCGCTGAATACTTGGCTGGCGGTGTTGTCATCACTTCGATTTGGTGCAAATTGCCAGAAGGTTGTGAACTGAGAAACGCAACCAACCCTTTCATATCCATTTTAAGTTCACGTCCGTTCAGCAGAAATATTATCTTTCCCTTACTGATCATGCTAATAACATCATCTTGTACTATTATTCCTGGAGTTTGTTTCAGTATATCCATAAAGTTTGATGCTACAGCATTAAGCTTTTGGGCATCGAATACTATGCGATCTATCTTCCGATGTGTAAGAGGCGTTTTAGATGTTACTACAACCTCAGCTAAATCTGTGGCAGCTGAATCCAATATAACATTAATAGAAATATCTTTATCATCTCCATTAAATTTATGAGTATAGTCTGTGTAGCCAAGACATGAAACACTAAACGATAGGGCTTTATATGGCATAACCTCAATTGAAAAATTACCAGTAGAGTCACTATATGCCCTCGTAATTGTAGTTTCCAAACTATCTTTTACTACAAGAGTAGCCATACTAATGGCTTTCCCTTGTGTATCTGTGATTTTACCAGACAATTTAATATTCTGACCACAAATAGTCTGTGTATTTATAAAAACTATGAAAAATAGAATCCATTTACCCATTGTATCTTTCTATCATTGATTTTACCCAAAAATCTGTTATTAAATAATCACTTAAAGATGTATCAATACTTTTTAAGGAACAAATCTCTTTTGACTACATTTGCAAATATATGTAATAATCTTTAATTCTTTATTTACTTTATGGCTTATAATAGATGCTTACCATTAATTCTCTTCCACGAATATTCAAATTATTGTAGCTATGGACAAACGTACCATTTACGCCATATCCATAATTTTTCCTATTCAATAAGTTATTGATTTCTAACGTAATATCGAACTTCTTAAAGCTGTATCGCATAGCTAAATCAGCAAAGAAGATGTCTTTAAACTTATTGTTTGCTATTTCATTGTGATAGTATTCTGTTCTTGCTTCGGTTGTAATCTTCTTCGTAAGAAACAGTCGCAAGTAAGCATTATGTTTCCAATTGTTTATTGTAGAAACAGAAGAAAGTGCAGGCATTTTAGACTGATAGTAACTATAATCCAGATTGTAGCCAATATCTGCGTTCTTAATAAGTCCAACTGTCAAACTTCCTCTTATATTGAATGTGTTTGTGTTGAAAGGCATAATTTCGCTATTTTGTACGATATACGCCTTTGAACTATTATACATTGCTCTAACATTCAATTTTCCTTTTAGGAAGCTAATTCCTTGCGAGCCCATAAAATTAACTGTCCAAGCATTATTTTTTGTTTCTTGTGGGGCAAGCGAAAGTACAATATAATTACCTATATAGTCTTGCGATGTTGTATAAGGTGTTGTACCAAATATTCTGTTAACAGTTACAAAAAACGATGTTCCTTTTAGTGCATTATTATAACGAACAATAACACCTGCTGTTTTATCTCTCCCTATTCTATAATCAGCAAATCCTTTGTTTATATATTCATAGTCGGATAATACAAGAGTTGGGAAAAACTGATTTACATTTACTTCTGTTTGTCCTATTCGTCCATCAACAGAAAAAGTCCAATATGGAGTTGCATTCCAGCGGATATGAATGTTTGGAGAAAAGAGAGCACGACTATAATTTGCGCTTAAACTATATTTATATTGGTTATATGACACATCTGAAGAAAAATTAAAAATAAAGTCGGATAACTTATACTCCAGGTTTGTACTTGCATACAACTTAAACATACTGAATCGACTTTTTCCAGAAAGTAAACCAATACTATCTGGAACACCTATAAGATGCGAAGAAAAGTTGTGTAACAAAGCATTGGCTCCTATTTTTCCTGTAAGAATGAAATCACCAAAACGAAAACTTCCCGATACATTATTATTGGTTTCGTAATAATGTTGGTTTATATCTTGTTTAAGTGAATCCATAACCATTTGCTGTGGACGTACGTCCATTATATTTTTCGATTCAAATGAAAACAAACGCTTGCCATATTTACGTATTAACAGAAGATTATCTTTCAGTGTAAACACAGGAAGGTTAGCATTCATATCGTGTGGATTTGTACCACGCTCTATCAGCAGTTGTTTGTTCCAATTTAAGTTTGTTGAAAGTTCATTTTTTAGATATTGGCTATTTGCATTGTTCTCGTATTTCACTTTTGCGAAGAGTTCATTAGTTTTCTCTAAATAATGTTTTTCATTGTTAGTTACTTTGCTGCCTTGTTTCGAAAAGTATTCTGCTGTGCGTTTAGAATTTGCTTCTTGATGGTCGTTAATGTAAGAAACCTGAAAACTTACTTGCGATGTTTCATTTATTCTTTGCAACATATTTAAGTTCAATGCATGACTTCTGTTGAATAAGGAACGTTCGCCCAATCTGCTTTTTGCAGGAGAAGGCAATGAGATAAAAGGTGATAGCTTACTGTCCAATTCACCATACGTAAAAACTTTATTTGTTTCGTGAATAATATCTTTACCTCTATTGTTAGTTTTATAGGTTATCATTGTTTGCCAATTCTGCTTTAAGCGCATGGCAAAACTTTCAAAGTCCCATAAAACACCATTATTCTTACAGCCTATTCCTCCATTAAATGTTGCTATCCAATGTGCTTTAGCACCTTTCTTCATACGAACATTAATAGCATTTTCGTCAGAATAAACAAAGTCGTCTAATACACGAATGGGGGTATGATGCTTCATCACTTCTACCGTAGCTACATCGTTTTGAGGCAGCGACTTTGAAGCAACACCATATTTTCCGCCCAACATATCCATTCCTTCTATATAGAAGTTGCTGATGCTTCGCCCCTCATACGAAATTTGCCCTGTGTTTTTATTAACTTCAAAACCCGGCACACGAGCCAATACATCAGCTAATGTGCGATCGCCAGGTTTTGCATATACGCCAAGAAGATACTTTATTGTATCTCCTTCTATTCTTACAGGTTTTGCTTTCACAGTAATCTCGTCTAATGCTTTTGCATCATCTTCAAGCACGATATGTTGTTCTGGCATATCTGCTATTACCACTATTTGCTTTTTCTTATAGCTCATTGCTGAAATTTGCAGCAAGTCGCCCACTTTTGCTTTAATACTAAATTTACCATCATTTTTGGTATTGCAAAATGCAAGCATTTTCTTTGTTGAAGCATCAATACTTTTTATGATTGCTGCGGATAACGGACTTCCATTTACGTCAGTTATCACTCCCGTTACTGTTATTTGTGCCTGCAATACTTCGGATAGTAAAGCTAGAATAATAAATATAAAGAGTTTCTTCATAGTATATTATTCTTTAGTTATCATCTATTTCTATTGTTCTGTGATTACCTCCGGTTGGATAGATACCCGGTTTATGCACTTTCTTTAGATATTCCATGCGGTCTATCGGGGCATATTTATAGTTCAGATAATTATAAAAGGTTACAGGTTCAAGATTTTTATTCTTAATACTGATTGCTTCTATCAACATAAACTTGGGGCTATTTGCTTTTAATATCATACCCGGCAATCCACATAGTTTCCAAGGACCTTGACTAATAGGAATTTCTTCTGTGTACCAAACTTCCCAATAGCGGCCACGAAAATTAGTAGTGGCTTTTTTACATTCCATACCTAATACCGTAATTGTGGAGTCTTCGTACATTGTCCAGTCGGGAATAGTAATATCTTCAACTATTAAATACTTAGAATCAAACACTCTTGAATAAGTTTTTAATACTCCTTCCTCAAAGTTCCGATAAATAATATCATTATCTCCTGTACTAAGAGGATATTTTTTTGCATATTCTTCGGGTGTGTCTAAGGCTTTTATTCTTTCATTTGAGATAATAAAGAGAGCCGGGTCGTCATTCGCTAACATCTTATCACTTTGCAGTGCAGGTTGGCTAAAATATTGGCTCACATTCCTACCACAACGGAAGATATAAGTATCCCAGTGCGGTTGTTCTTTTACCGAGTAGGTTATTTCTAACTCAGCAGGTTCAATAATATGTGTTTTCTGTGCGTAACACATTACTGCATTTAGCATAAAGAGCAAAACTATTAAAAAAAATTTAGGTTTCATATCGGATTATTTTTTATCGTCTATTTTCTCATATATTAAGTTAATAACATCGTTTTATTTAAAAAGAACATTAGGTTTTACAAAGATAAGTTCTTTTTCTTTTATAGGCAAAAATATTCAAAAAAAACATATAAATTAACATATTAAATATTATTAATATAGATACTCCTTATTGTTATTCTCCAACAACCTTTCTAAATCCGAAGCCTTATAGAGTATCTTCCCTGCAAACTGTGTGTAGGGAATAATTCTTCTGTCCTTATTTGTTATTTTTAGGGTTGCCTGCTTTTGATTTCTCCGATTTGGTTTGGAGCAATATATGAAATGGCAACAGAAATATACGGGCACGATGAATCGGGTCCCTGCGTTTAACGGAATGTTTGTTGTGTATTTCGTGGGCGAACGTAGATAATTGGCGAAATGTTCGCACGCATTTCGTGGTTTAACGTGTGTATTTCACGGAATGTTCGTTGTGTATTTCGTGGTTGAATGTGGACACATTTGTGGTGTATTCGTAAAATATTTTATGGGTGGACATTACACATTTGTATTGTGTTTGCCACCCATAAAATGTTTGAATGTTGTACATTCGTTTTATACCAATGTGGGTTTTATTTTTTTGCTTTATTTTTTTGCGTTTCGTCTTTTATAATTTCGTTGATGCCGTTAATTATTTTTTCTATTGCCAGACCACTTTTCTCGCTCATCATTTTAATATTGGCACGTGCTGTAATGAGTTTTCCTAACGGTGTTTGAAGCATACGGAACGAAGGTGTAATTTCGGCTAAACGCTTTTTTAAAAAGGGGTGTTGCTTTAACAAATCCTTTAGTTTTGTGTTCTCTGTAATTTCTGTAATCTCTTCGTTTTCTTCGTTCTGTTCGGTTTGGTTGTCTGTTTTGTAGTTTGCAGATGTAGCTTCCATCTCCTTTTGTTCTGTTTTTTCGTCTTTGTTAGCCCATGTAAGTAAAGTTTTACTGCCCTCCAATTCACGAATGTGTGTACAATCTTGCATCACTTCGAGCACACCTCTAAAGTTTCCTTGTGCGTCTCTCACAGCTATATATGTAATGTGTAAGAATACGCCAGGCTTGTTAATCCAGAACTCAGCCTTATTTTGTTCGCCACTTCTAAGTTTATCTACTACTTCTCTAACAATGTGTGCACTTTTTTTAGGGTGGCAATTCATAACCTCGCGACCTATTACATTCTTACTTCTGGGGAAGATGCGATGGTCTGTATCTGAATAGAAGCACACTAATTCGTTTTCGTCTACATACGAAATATCGAATGGAAGATGTTGATAAATAAGATTTATTTGTTCCAAAGTAAGCTTTCCAGTAGTTACGTTAAGTTTACTTTCGGGAGCTGTGCCGTATCCATATTTAGATAGAAGCGCCTGCAAGTCTTTTGCAAAACCGTTGTTATCGGTTTGTTGCGGAGCAGTTGTTGTAGATTCCTTTTTATGTTCTACGTTAAAGAAAGCGAAGCCAATTTCTTGGTCTCCCTCTTTCATTTCTTCAAATTCGTGTTCGTTTATTAGTGCCATTGATGTGGGGTAGAGAATAACTTCCTCCTTATGCATTAAGTCGCGAGCATAGCTAATAAGTTCTTGTTGTTTAGCAATAAACTCTTCTTCTTTATCTTCTTCGAGCAAAGCAGCCGATTCTCTAATAATGTCGCGCACCAAATCGTCGAACGTCCACATAACAGTTGTTGGTCGTGTAAATCCTTTTTGTTCCAGCACAGGGTATAGTTGGTTTTGCTTTCGTTTGTAGTGTATTGGATATTGACTTATTTTATCGTATAGTTCCAACCATTGATTCTTAATCATAGGATATTGAACAAGGTCTTCTACAGCCAGCAACAGTTTTCTCATTTCGTCGTTTTCACGATAATAATGCATAATGGGGTGGTTGTTGGGCAAATTTGGTCGCGAATAATCCATAAAGCCATCAAGCAGTTGTAGCGTCTTTGTCATATTCACACGAATACATTCATGGTCGTCCTCTTCTGTCATAGTTTGTTCAATTAGCGCAATATGGTAAGGCTTAATGGTTCCCACCTGTTCGCTAAATTGTTTTCTAGCCTCTTCAAGCGATAGCTTTCCAGTTTCGTAAAGGTCTTCTATTTCGAAGATTTTATCTAACTTATCTTGTTCTACTTTAGGCAAATTAGCCTTCATTTTGTTCTCCATTCTGAATAATTTTTATTGTTACGGTTACAAAGATACTACTTATTTAGAAAAGGGCGAGGTAACATTTGTTCTTTCGTTGTTTTAAAATAAGTTAAACATATAGGCATAGTTATATTTTCTAACTATATAATTCTATAAATTATGCTGTAGCAATTAGTTATTAAAAAATATATATTTAATATAGTATTTTGTATGTTTTTTTATTATAAATCCGTCTTTTTTTTATTATTTTTCCACCATAATCAAAATATATTTTGTATATTTGCAACCCTAAAGAAAAAAGGTAAAAGAAAGAGGTAATATATGTCTAAGAAATTCGCCGAACATACTGGATTGAACTTAGTGCGTACCAATAAGGACGTGTTAGAGGCATGGAAGAAAAACGATATCTTTCATAAGAGTATCGACGAGCGCAATGGCGCACCACAATTTATATTCTTTGAGGGACCTCCCTCTGCAAACGGACATCCTGGAATACACCATGTGTTGGCACGTTCTATTAAAGATACCTTCAACAGATACAAAACAATGCAAGGCTTTCAGGTGCGTAGAAAGGCAGGTTGGGATACTCACGGACTGCCAGTAGAACTGGGAGTAGAAAAAGAACTGGGCATTACGAAGAAGGATATAGACAACAAAGCGTCTGAAAAATATATTTCAACAGAAGAGTATAACCATAAATGTCGTGAAAATGTGATGAAGTTTACAGCCGAATGGCGTGAACTTACAGAGGAAATGGGATACTTTGTAGACCTTGATAACCCTTACATTACCTACGATAACAAATATATAGAAACACTTTGGTGGCTTTTGAAACAGCTCTACAATAAGGGATTGCTCTATAAAGGCTACACAATTCAGCCCTATTCACCAAGTGCAGGTACAGGACTTTCGAGCCACGAGCTGAATCAACCCGGTTGTTATATCGACGTAAAAGATACAACTGCCACAGTGCAATTTGCTATTGTGGAAAACGATTGGAATGCTCTCTGTAAAAAACAGGGTATTAAAACCAATTCGTGGGGAACACCATCGTTTATTGCATGGACAACTACGCCTTGGACATTGCCATCTAATGTGGCACTCTGTGTAGGTCCGAAAATTGAATATTTGGTAGTTGAAACCTACAATCCATATACAGCTAATAAGGCAACAGTGGTGTTGGCTTCTACCAGACTATCTGCTTACTTTAAGCCAGAAGGCGAAGTGAAGGAAGGAGAAATGCCTGCTTATAAAACCACCGATAAGGTTCTGCCTTACCGTGTAGTGGGAAAAGTAATGGGAACCGACCTCGAAGGTGTTCACTACGAACAGCTTATGAAATGGGTTAAACCTGTTGAACGCATAGGAGAACTTGCCCCCGCATTCGTAAACAACTATGCTGAGGTGCACAAAGATAAAGTATTCCAAAGCGAAGACGGCAGAGATACATTCGTAGAAATGGAAAGCGAAGCCTTCAGAATTATACTTGGCGACTACGTTACTACCGAAGATGGTACTGGTATCGTACATATTGCACCTACTTTCGGTGCCGATGACGCCAAAGTAGCGAAAGATGCGAATATTCCAGCACTCTATCTTATCTCGAAAAAGGGCGAAACACGACCAATGGTAGACTTGCAAGGTAAGTATTATACCATTGAAGAACTCGACAAAAACTTCGTTTCGGCTTGCGTAAACATAGATGCTTACGGCAAACATGCAGGCGATTATGTGAAGAATGCCTACGACCCACGTTTCAACACTAATGGCGTGTGGGACAAAACAGGTTCAGAAAAAGCAGAAGACCTTAACATTGTGCTTTGTATGGAAATGAAAATGGCTGGCGAAGCCTTCAATATTCAAAAGCATACGCACAACTATCCACACTGTTGGCGTACAGATAAGCCAATTCTTTACTATCCGCTTGATAGCTGGTTCATAAAAGATACGGCTGCAAAAGCACGAATGGTGGAACTTAATAAAACCATTAATTGGCAACCAGAGTCTACTGGTACTGGACGTTTCGGCAACTGGTTGGAAAATCTTAACGATTGGAACTTGAGCCGCTCGCGCTTCTGGGGAACACCATTGCCTATTTGGCGCGACGATAAACGCAATGAAAAATGTATCGGATCAGTAGAAGAACTGTACAACGAAATAGAAAATGCAGTTGCTGCAGGCGTTATGAAGAGCAATCCACTGAAAGAACGTGGCTTCATAGTGGGCGATTATAGTAAAGAAAACTACGAACGTATAGATTTGCACCGTCCATACGTAGACGAAATTGTGCTTGCTAACGAGGCAGGAGAGCCAATGAAACGCGAAGACGACCTAATAGACGTATGGTTCGATAGTGGTTCTATGCCTTACGCACAGCTCCATTATCCATTCGAAGGCGAAATAAACAAAGATGGTTTGGCTAAAACAGGACTATCGGAAGGCGAGTATCGCACACAATTGGTACACTCTACATATAGCGGAATACCCGTTCCACCAGCATTCTATCCAGCCGATTTCATTAACGAAGGCGTAGACCAAACACGTGGTTGGTTCTTTACACTGCACGCAATAGCCACAATGGTGTTCGATTCGGTGGCATTTAAGAATGTAATATCAACAGGTCTTGTGCTCGATGCTAAGGGTAATAAGATGAGTAAGCACGTGGGTAACGTTACAAATCCATTCGAAATGATGGAGAAATATGGCGCTGATCCAGTACGTTTCTATATGATGACCAATAGCGAACCATGGGATAACCTTAAGTTCGACCCCGAAGGAGTAGACGAATGTCGTCGCAAATTCTTCGGCACATTATATAATACGTATAGCTTCTTCGCTCTTTATGCCAACGTAGACAACTATAATGCACCAACAGAAGGCACATTATCGGTATTGTCTGACGATGCAACGGAGATAGACCGCTGGATTATTTCGAAACTTAATTCGCTTATAAAGAAAGTAACAACAGAACTTCAGAACTTCGACCCAACACGTGCTGGACGCTTAATAGACAGTTTTGTGAACGACGATTTAAGTAACTGGTATGTGCGATTGAACCGTAAACGTTTCTGGGGAAAAGAAATGAGCGGCAACAAACGTAGTGCTTACGATGCTCTATACACTTGCCTTATGACAGTGGCAAAGCTACTTGCACCATTTGCTCCTTTCTATTCCGACCAGTTATATCACGACCTTGGTGGAAAGAAAGAGAGTGTACATCTCGATAAATGGCCAGTTGCTGACGAAGCAAATATAGACAACGATCTTGAGGCACGTATGGATATGGCACAGCGCATTACCTCTATGGTTTTGGCTTTGCGACGCAAAGTAAACATAAAAGTGCGCCAACCGTTAGCCCAAATTATGATTCCAGCCATAGACAACACACAACGTCAGCACATAACAGCTATGGCAGACCTTATAAAACACGAGGTTAATGTGAAAGAACTTAACTTTGTAGAAGGTCAGGGAATACTTGTGAAGAAAGTGAAATGCAACTTCCGAGTAATGGGAAAGAAGTATGGCAAGCTTATGAAAGACGTTGCTGCAAAGATGAATAGTCTAAATCAGGACGAGATAGCACAGTTTGAACAGAGTGGAAACTATACTTTCGACTTACAAGGAACACCTATCAGCGTAGACGTAGCCGATGTAGAAATAATCTCAGAAGATATGCCAGGCTGGTTGGTAAGCAACGAAGGCAACCTAACAGTAGCACTTGAGGTAGACCTTACCGACGAATTGAAACGAGAAGGAATGGCACGCGAACTTATCAATCGTATTCAAAATCTACGTAAGGAAACAGGTTTCGAAATTACAGACCGTATCATTGTTACCGTATCGCCTAACGAAGAAGCTGCTGCTGCTATCCATTCTTTTGGCGAATTTATAAAGAATCAGGTGTTAGCAAATAGCATTTTGGTAGCCGAAAACAATGGAACAGAAATAGAATTCGACGACTTCAAGCTCAACATTCTCGTACAAAAAGCATAAGAAGGAGGACTGCTTGTGGTGGCTGAACGCTCTTCCACCACAACGCAGTACACCTTATTATATATTAAGATAAAAGGAAAAAGTTCCAAGTAAAACACTATTAAGCTAAAAACTATGGAGGAAAAGAAGCGTTATAGCGATGAAGAACTCGAGGAGTTCCGCGCTATTATAAATCAAAAATTAGAGATTGCAAAGTCTGATTATGAGGAAACAATGAAGGTGTTGATGAACAAAAACACTAACGATGTAAATGATACGTCACCCACTTATAAGGCTTTGGAAGAAGGAAGTACTAATCAAACTAAGGAAGAACTTGTACAAATGGCGCAGCGTCAGCAGAAGTTTATACAAGGTTTGCATGCTGCTTTGATACGTATAGATAATAAAACGTACGGTATAGACAGAATTACGGGAGAACTAATTCCTAAAGAACGTCTTCGAATTGTGCCACATGCAACGCTCAGCGTGGCATCGAAGCAAGCCAATAAAGACCATTAAAGGTTCAGATGAGTAATAAAAAGAAATGCACAATAGCAGTAACAACCATTGTATTGCTACTGTTAATTGACCAAATTATAAAGATATGGGTGAAGCTAAATATGAATATTGGCGAAGAAATTGTCATATTCAATTGGTTTCGCATATCGTTTATAGAAAACCGTGGAATGGCTTTCGGAATGGAAATAGGAAGCAAACTCTTCCTAAGTCTGTTCCGAATAGTTGCCGTAGGAGTTTTAACATGGTATATCTATAAGCGTATTAAAGAAGGAGCACGTATAGGTTACATCATAGTACTTAGTATGATATATGCTGGTGCGGCTGGAAACATTTTGGATTCGCTCTTTTATGGCGAAATATTTACCGCATCGCACCCCTATTATACCAATCTTCCAACAGCTCATTTAGTGGCGTGGGGCGAAGGCTATGCGTCTGTTTTAATGGGCAATGTGGTGGATATGTTTTCGTTTCCACTATTTCACGGCACCTTTCCTGAATGGCTTCCAATATGGGGCGGAGAAGATTTTACTTTCTTTTCTGCTATCTTTAATTTTGCCGATGCATGTATATCGGTGGGCGTAGTTGTGCTTTTTCTTTTCTATCGTAACGACTTTAACAGCACAAATACTACACCGTCAGCAACAAAAACAACAGAGAATATTGCTGAAAACACTGTAAATGCACAAAAAACCAACGAAGAATAAACAACAATAATGTATACACAGAAACACAACAAATTGCTATATGCGTGGGCAAAAATATGTATTTTGCTTGCGTTTGTGTTGGTTTCGTGTAAACCTACCGTACCTTCCACTTATATTCAGCCTGGAGAAATGGAAGATTTGTTGTACGATTACCACGTAGCAATGTCTGTGGCAGCAGTAAAAAATGCTACTCCAGAACAACAAGAGGCATACAAACTGGCTGTGTTTAAACGCTATGGAATAGACGAAACTGAGTTTGAAAATTCGTTGAAATACTATTTGCGACATACCGAACGACTAAAGAAGATATACGAAAATATAGACGAACGACTGAAAAAGGAGGCACAAGCACAAGGCGTATCGGCATCCGACTTCAGTCAGTATGGCGATGAATCGCTCAAAGGCGATACTACAAATGTGTGGAATAGGGCAAAAGCAGTGATACTAACACCACAATCGCCTTACAACTACCATTATTTTGAAGTGAAAACAGATACTACTTTCCATAAAGGCGACCAGCTAACGCTCGAATTCGACCCTCTTTTCATAGTGCAAGATGGTACGCGAGAGGGTGTAGCAGTGTTCACTGTAACCTTTGGAAACGACAGTATAGCAACCGAAACTGCACGCTTCTTTAGCGAAGGACACCAGTCTGTTCCTATCCAAGACACTGCTCATTCTGGTATAAAACGGGTGCGTGGCTACTTCTATATGCCGCAACCACAAGACAATTCCACTACATTCCGTCTCTTAGCCATCACCAATATCAAGCTAATTCGTATGCACGAGCAGAAGCAAACTACTGTTGCGCCTGCCGATTCTACCAATAATACTTACCCAATACGTAATGTTGGAGGCGAACCAGTGCAGAAAAAACAAGGCGAAAAAATATCAGATGCCAACCTACAGATGGTTGCCGATGATAATGCAGTGCAGGAAGCAATGCGCAAAAGAGGCATTCCAAAGCCAGCTACACGATGAGACGAATAGCCGTTAATACAGCAATTTACAACAATAAATATATAGAACCTGCTGTAATAGAACTGGTTGGCGATAGGGTAGAGCACTTCTTCCAACTCAATGAAGAAATTTCTATGACAGAATGGATAGGAGGAGAAGTGGTTTTACAAGTGCATAGAGGAAAGCTCAGAGCCTATAAAGACGGGCAGATGCTTAGCGAAAGTCAGTCGCTTTAGAGCATTTAGGTTTTGGAGCGGCACTATGAGGAGAATATTTATAGAGAGAATAGTGTTCCCATAGATACTATCTTCTATAGAAGCTAAAAGGTTCTCCTGGTGTCCTTAGAGCCTTTAAACGAAACAAAAGAACATTAAAAACAATATAAAGCAAATGCAATTATTCGTTAGTTTATTGCTTGCAACACTCTCATTTGCCTCTCCTGTGCACATACATGTACAGCTTGCGGGCAACTTTGGAGAGCCTCGTCCCAACCATTTTCATGGTGGAATAGATATAAAAACCGAACGTGGAGTAAACTTTGGAGTCTATTCCATTGCCAATGGATACGTTTCTCGTGCCATAGTAGGTGAGTATGGTTTTGGACGCGCACTGGTAATAGCACACCCTAATGGCTATTCCAGTTTTTATGTACACCTTAATCGTTTTGCACCACAGATACAAGCTGCCGTAGAACGATGGCAATACACACACCATAGCTATAATGGCGATATACATTTTCAGCCTGGTGAAATACCAGTAAGTAAGGGACAGTTTGTTGCTCTTAGTGGAAATACAGGAGCATCGCAAGGTCCGCATCTCCATTTAGAGATGCACCAAACAGCCACTGGAAACCTTATGGATCCACTGAACTGGCTTTCTCATATAGTACCAGATACCAAAGCACCCACCGCCTACTCGTTTAAAAGCTATCCACAGGCAGGTCAGGGTGTTTTTCAAAATACACAAGAAAGTAGAATTTACTCCTTTGGTAATACCCGATATCGTGCTTGGGGCAAAGTAGGATTCGGCACATGGGCTTACGACCACATGGATAGCGTGTACAACAACTATGGTGTGCGCCACACCGAACTATATTGCGATGGTAAGCTAATCTACAAAAGCGATGTAAACAATATACCACAACAATGCAACAGAATGATTAATGTGTGGGGCGATTACGAGCATTTCGCCAGTCATCGCATCTGGTATCTTAAGTCGTTTCGTGAGCCTGGCAACCGTCTTCCCTTTATAACGACTAATGCTACAGGGGGTATTGTAAATTTCAATCAGCCTCGCGAGTACCATTTACAATATGTTTTCAGCGACTATTATGGCAATAAAACCGTGAAAGACATATATGTTCAGGGCACACCACAAGCCATTCCGCCTGCACAACCCATTGGTGGTGCCAACGCTTTGCTGGTAAATCGCAACAACAATGTGGCTTTCGGAGCAGCTCTGTTACAGGTAAAAGGTTCGCTATTGGCACGCAACTGTTTGCTACAACCACAGCAAACAACTCTTGCAAATGCCCTTTCGGCAGGCTATCGCTTTGCTCCTTTGTCGCTTCCTCTACTTGCTTATACTCCTTTAAAGATAAAAATAACCGCACCAATAGGCAATACTTCTAAACTATATATGGCTGCCATAGCACGTGGAAGTGGTGCTGGCGCTCCACCAATGTACTGTGGGGGAAGCTATAAAGATGGTTGGCTACAAGGAAACATACGCGATTTGGGACTGGTATACTATGTTGCACACGACAACACACCGCCAACCATTAGACAAACATCGGGTAATCCGGCATCATTAACGTTCCATTTGTCTGATACAGGTACTGGCGTAAAGAGCTACGAAGCCTATATCGACAACAAATTTGTGTTGTTTGAACAAGGTAAAGACCGGTCTAACATTTTCTGCGACCTACGCAAAACGCCTATCCCGGCTACGAAAACGCAACACACATTGCGCATTGTTGCAACCGATAGACGCCAAAATGTGGCTATCTATACCACAAAAATAACCTATTAAATTCCAATATATATAATGTGAAACTCTAATTTTTTAAACCTATATGATTATGAAAAAACTAATTTTAGGCGTACTTGCGCTCTGCTCTTACCTTTCTGCAGAGGCTTGTACCAACTTTATTGCAACGCGAGGAGCAACTACCGATGGTTCTGTTTTCGTTACTTACAGTGCCGACGACTATGGTATGTTTGCCAGTCTTTGCCACTATCCTGCAGGAAAACACCCAAAAGGAGCAAAGAGAGAAATAGTTGATTATGACTCTGGAGAACGTCATGGCTTCATAGACGAGGCTCCAGAAACCTATAATGTAATAGGAAACATCAACGAATACCAGGTAAGTATTGGCGAAACAACCTACGGCGGACGTAAAGAAATGGTAGATAATACGGGTATTATAGACTATGGTTCGCTTATGTATCTGGGTTTACAACGCTCTAAAACTGCTCGCGAAGCCATTAAAGTAATGACCGATTTGGTTGAAAAATATGGCTATCAGTCAAGTGGAGAAAGCTTTACTATTGCCGATCCGAACGAAGTTTGGATTCTAGAAATGATGGGTTGCGGTGGCGATAAAAAGCAAAAAGTGGTATGGGTTGCCGTTCGTATACCCGATGGAATGATATCTGGACACGCTAATCAGGCACGTATCGGACAGTTCTCTACCTATAATACCGATGTAATAACATCTAAAAATTGCATTAAATTCGCTCGCGAGAAGGGCTGGTTTAATGGAAAAGATAAAGACTTTAACTGGAAGATGGTTTATGCAGCACCCGATTTCGGTGGTCGTCGCTACTGCGATGCACGTGTGTGGAGCTTCTTTAACCACTTTAAAGATATGTCTGAATACTTGCCTTGGGCACTTGGTAAAGATAAAAATGCTAAAGATATGCCTCTTTGGATAGCTCCAGACCGTAAGCTAAGCCTTGCCGATATGGAGATGAGCATGCGCGACCACTACGAAGGAACTGCCTTAAGCACACTCAACGACTGCGGTCAGGGCGATTGGGAAATGCCTTATCGTCCCACACCACTTACGTTCGACTACAACGGAAAGAAGTATTTTACAGAGCGTCCTGCATCTACTCAGCAGAGTGCATTCTCATACGTGTGCCAATTGCGCTCTTGGTTGCCTCGCGAAATAGGCGGTATTATCTGGTTTGCTAACGACGATGGCAACATGGCAGCATACGTTCCAATATACTGTAGTAACGTTGATCGTGCCGAATGCTTTAATACTCCAGGAGCAGATGCTGTTACTTTCTCCGACAAAAACGCTTTCTGGGTATGCAATTGGGTAGCAAATATGGTTTATCCACGCTACTCTCAGATGTTCCCAGCACTGAAAGCTGTTCGCGAAAAGTTGGAAAAGGGCTATGCTGCTAACCAAAATGCAGTGGAAACAAAGGCACAAGAACTCTATAAAACCGATAAGGATGCGGCTGTTAAGTATCTAAACGACTACTCAATAGCTAAGAGTAACGAAATGCTTAACGAGTGGAAACAACTTGCAACTTACCTTATTGTGAAGTTTAATGATATGGCGGTGAAACCAGAAAAGGACGGTAAGTTCGAACGTACTGCCACTGGTTGGGGTGCACGTCCAGCTCGTCCGGGTATGAGCGAGGCTGCTAAGAAGGCTATTATAGAGCAAACTGGCGATAAGTTTGAGGTTCCAGCAGAATAAAATAATATTTTTTTATTTACAAAAAGAGCAGTTCCAAAATAGCATTTGAACTGCTCTTTTTTGTCTCCTTTGGGGGTATCATTTCATCGAATCTGTATATTCATTTCATTGTATACGCATATTCGTTCGTCATTTTGTGGGTGTATATGGATATGCGGACACGATAAATCTGCCCCTACGGCTGCTAACGGTCTGCCAACAACGCTGCTAACAAATTGGAATAATGTGGCGAATATGCTGTGAGATATTCACATTCAACCACGAAATGCGTTGCTACCGATTTACAACAACGTAGCATTCAAAAAACAAAAACCATACTTTTGCAACGCAAAAACCCCCTTTTTGCACACCAAAAACCATACTTTTACACGGCAAAAACCATACTTTTGTTCTGTGAAGATGTAACATACACAGAATGAACACGTTGCGAACACTCCGTGAATGTGTTTCAAACGGATTGCAAATGCGTGGCGAATATTCCACAACAACGCAATATTCAACCATGAAATGCCCACAAAACATTCCACAAAATGTCCACATTCAACCACGAAACACCCCAACGAACACTCCGCAAGGTATTTTTATCAATTCATTGCGCCCGTTTCATCAACAAAAACAATTGGTTTTGGGGTTCGTAACACTATGTGTTGCAGAAATAATATGGCATGTATTGTTCTCGTAAAATAAAGTAAAAAACGTCAATTCGCCCCTACCAGTTACATCGTAAATATAATCTTTTAACTACCTTTGCACATCTAAATCCGATTAAAAAAATATGAAGAGATATATTATAAGCATACTTTGTATGCTCGCAACAGCCACAGTCATAGCACAAGAATACCACGGTGAAATGGAACGACTGTATCCCGACAAAACAAAAACAACCAAAAAAACAACCAAAAAAAACACTCCAACAGAAAAGAAAACGGATACCGACGAAAAGAAAACCACCCCAAAGGCTGCCAGCGAACCCACAACAACGTTGCTACCCGACCTTCAGCAACTGGCAAACGAACTGTTGAAAGGACGCAAAGGAAGCATTGTTGCCATTCGACCGACTACTGGAGAGGTGATATGTTTGGCAACAAACTCGCCCGAAGGTCCTAATACCAACTTGGCTATTGCCACAGCATACGCCCCGGGGTCTACCTTTAAAACAGCACAAGCACTCACTTTCTTATCGGAAGGTACACTAAAACCCGAAACCAAAATGGCTTGCTATGGGGCTTTTCGCGAAGAAAACATAAAAGTGAAATGCCACAAACACAGTTCGCCACTTATGCTTAGAGCTGCTATTGCCAGTTCGTGTAACACCTATTTTCTAAAGTCTTTTGAGAATATGATAGGCAATAAAGCAAAATATGGCACCTATTCGGCAGCCATAGACAAGTGGTATAGCTATATGACGAGTATGGGATTAGGCGGTCCGCTCGGCATCGACATACCAGGAGAAATGGGTGGATTGGTGCCCAATTCGGCTTATTTGGCTCGCCGATATCGCATAGGCTGGCGTCCGCTCACCATTATTTGGACAGGAATGGGTCAAGGCGACATAACAGTAACCCCCCTACAACTATGCAATTTAGCTGCTACCATTGCAAATCGTGGCTATTTCTACACACCACACATACACGCCAACACCGCAGAACACCCACTACCGAAACGCTTTACAGAGCGTAGACTTACGCTAGTAAGCCCTAATGCCTATCCACCAGTGATAGATGGAATGCGCAATGCCGTAGCATGGGGAACCGCACGCGATATAAATACAAAAGAATATACCATTTGTGGAAAAACCGGAACGGTGGAAAATCAAGGCAAAGACCACTCGGCGTTTATTGCTTTTGCACCAATGAACAACCCCAAAATAGCTATAGCAGTGTTCATTGAGAACGCTGGTTTCGGTGCAGATGTAGCTGCTCCCATCGCAGCACAGATTATAAAGAAGGCACTAAAACGATAGATTGCAACACAAAAAATGGTGTGCTATAAAACTAAATATATGTTATGAAAACAGGATTGGTATTGGAAGGAGGCGCAATGCGAGGCTTATTCACAGCTGGCGTTATAGATGTGCTAATGGAAAACAATATTAAGTTTAACGGTGCCATAGGAGTTTCGGCAGGCGCTGCCTTTGGTTGCAACTACAAATCGGGACAAATTGGACGTGTAATACGATACAGTAAACGCTTCGCAAACAACTGGAAATATGCCTCGTTGTGGTCGTTGCTTACCACAGGCGACTACTTTGGAGCCGAATACGCCTACCATTTCATACCAAATAAGCTGGATATTGTAGACTTCGAAACCTTCCGTAACAATCCAATGGAGTTCTGGGCAGTGGCTACAAACGTGGGATCGGGAAAGGCAGTGTACCGCCAACTTAACACGTTAGACTATGAAGAGTTGGAGTTTGTGCGGGCTTCGGCATCAATGCCACTGGTTTCTAACATTGTGAAACTTAACGGACAACGCCTGTTAGATGGGGGTGTGGCAGACTCTATTCCGCTTGCCTTCTTCCAAAAACAAGGATATCAACGCAACATTGTGGTGCTAACGCAACCAAAAGGATACCGAAAGCAACCCAATAAGCTAATGCCGTTGATGCATTTGCAGCTACACCGACACCCAAAAATGCTGAAAGCACTGGCAGAACGACACATTATGTATAATAAAGAGGTAGACTTGGTGTTACAAGAAGAGCGAAAAGGCAACGTTTTTGTGCTTCAACCGCAAATTAAACTTACCATTGGACACACATCGCACAACCCTAAAAAAATGCAAGAAACCTACGAACATGGACGTAAAGTGGCTACCGAAGAACTGGAAAAGCTAAAGCAATTCTTAGCAAAATAGATATTTTGTAGGTGCACTTAACAACTTTTAAAAAACTATTTTCCATAGCAAATATCTTGTTTTAGAGGATATACACTTTGCAAAAACATTGTTTTTTGCAAATGTTTGAGGCATTCGCAGAACACTAAAAACACCATTTTTTAGAGAAACAAACACACAAACAGAACACAAAAAAGTATATCTTTTCAGACAACTTTTACCATCTTGTATTCTCAAAAGTTTTCCAAAACAGAAAACTTATATATCTTTTAAGAAGCAAAACATTTTCTTTTTATTCTAAATAAGCTAAAAACTGTATCTTTAAAGCCATTTTATATATACTTAATAATCAGAGTATTATAAATAAAATTACACATATATGGTTAAATAGACAGTAATTTTTTATTCTTAAAAATACTCTTTATTCATTTTCTTTTCCCTATCTTTGCATCGAGAAAAGTTTTCCAAAACAACCATTAAGGTAACCAACAGGAACAACAAAAACAACTCAATCAATAACATAAAAATATATAAAGACATACTGAAAAGGTAAAATGAAGAATTTCACAATCACAAAACGCGACGGCTCAAAGGACCGTTTCTCACTCGACAAGATTATGAATGCCGTTATAAAAGCATTCGACAGTGTTGGCGAACCTACCGATCTTGGTACTGTTTCAAAGGTTTTAGCGAACATAAAAATACACGACGACATTAAAGTTGAGGACATTCAGAATCAAGTAGAAGAGGCTTTAATGAAGGAAGGATACTATAATGTAGCAAAAAGTTTTATAGTTTATAGACACCAACACACCGAAGATAGGGAGGTTTTAGAGAAAATGCGCTTCCTAACAGACTATTGTCATGCAGAGAATGCTGCCACTGGCTCTAAGTTTGATGCCAATGCTAACGTGGAAAACAAGAACATTGCCACCCTAATAGGCGAGCTTCCAAAGCAAGGTTTCATTAGATTGAACCGCCGTTTGCTTACCGACCGCATTAAAAAAATGTACGGAAAGGAACTCTCTGACGAGTATTTACACTTGCTAACACACCACTTTATATATAAGAACGACGAGACAAACCTTGCCAACTACTGTGCTTCTATCACTATGTATCCATGGCTTATCGGTGGAACTACATCGATTGGAGGTAACTCTACCGCCCCTACCAACCTTAAAAGCTTCTGTGGCGGATTCATAAATATGGTGTTTATGGTTTCGAGTATGCTGGCTGGTGCATGCGCAACACCCGAATTCTTGATGTATATGAACTACTTTATACAGAAAGAATATGGTAAAGACTATTGGCAACATGCCGATAAAGTGGTAGATTTAAGTCTGAAACAACGCACCATTGACAAGATTATTACCGACTTTTTTGAGCAGATTGTATACTCGCTAAACCAGCCAACTGGTGCCCGAAACTATCAGGCTGTGTTCTGGAACATATCTTATTACGATAAATTCTACTTTAAATCGCTCTTCGAAAACTTCTATTTCCCAGATGGTTCGCAACCCGATTGGGAAGGTGTTTCGTGGTTACAGAAACGCTTTATGAGGTGGTTTAACCAAGAAAGAACTAAGGCTGTGCTAACATTCCCTGTGGAAACGATGGCTCTTCTCTCTGAAAACGGCGAATGCCGCGACACTGAATGGGCTGACTTTGCCGCACAAATGTATGCCGAAGGACACAGTTTCTTTACATATATGAGCGACAATGCCGACTCGTTAAGCTCGTGTTGCCGTCTAAGAAACGAGATTCAAGACAACGGTTTCTCATATACCTTGGGTGCAGGTGGCGTATCTACAGGATCAAAAAGTGTACTCACCATAAATCTAAATAGATGTGTGCAATACGCTGTAAATAAGGGAATAGACTACAAAGAGTTCCTTTCGCACATTATAGACCTATGCCACAAAGTGCAATTGGCATACAACGAAAACCTGAAAGACCTGTTACGACAACACATGTTGCCACTATTCGATGCTGGATACATAAACATAGACCGACAATATCTAACCATTGGTATTAACGGATTGGTAGAATCGGCTGAATTTATGGGGTTGGATATTACGCCAAACGACGATTATAAAGAATATGTACAGGGTATTTTAGGATTGATTGAAGCCTATAACAAACAATATCGCACTAAGGAAGCTATGTTCAACTGCGAGATGATACCTGCCGAAAACGTAGGTGTGAAGCACGCAAAGTGGGACAAAGCCGATGGATATTTCGTTCCTCGCGACTGCTATAATAGCTATTTCTATCGTGTAGAAGACAATTCGCTAACCATTTTAGATAAGTTCCGCTTGCACGGAGCACCCTACATAGAACATCTTACTGGTGGTTCGGCATTGCACATGAACCTCGACGAACATCTATCGCAACCACAATACCGACAGCTTATGAGGGTTGCTGCAGAAGAAGGGTGTAACTATTTCACATTCAATATACCAAACACGGTGTGCAACGAGTGCGGACACATAGACAAACACAACCTTAAAGAGTGCCCACACTGCCATTCTACAAACGTAGATTACCTAACACGAGTCATCGGTTATATGAAACGTGTAAGCAATTTCTCGGCTGCGCGACAGGTAGAAGCTGGCAAACGATACTACGCTACAAAAGAAAAATATACGGTTTAGCCCTCAAGAGTGAGGGCATTGGGTATACGCTGTTTCTGTAAACCCAATTAATTTATATTTTCGTTTATAGGGTGTGCATACTGCGTTGAGCAGTGTGCACACAGTTTTAACACCAAATTTGTAATGCTTAAATACGTAAATTCTGATATTGTTTTCCAAGAATTTCCCAACGAAGTTACGTTGGCTATCAATCTTTCTAACTGTCCTTGTAGATGTCCGGGGTGCCATAGCACTTTCCTTTGGACCGATGTGGGCACGCCATTAACACCAGATGCTATAGAGAAAATGCTGAAAGAAGATGGCGAACGCATTACTTGCATTGGCTTTATGGGGGGCGATAGCGAACCAGAGGCTATCAACCAACTGGCTATTTACATAAAAACGCACCACAAAAATATAAAAGTGGGCTGGTATACAGGGCGTACCACACTGGCAACGGATATTCAATTGCCTCATTTCGACTACATTAAGGTGGGACCATACATACGCCATCTGGGCGGATTAGATAGCCGACGCACCAACCAACGTATGTATAAAATTGTGGAAAACAACCAAATGGAAGACATAACAAGCTTGTTCTGGAAAAAATAAAGTTGCCGAAAAATAACGTAGAATAAAGGCTATATGGTTCTATCTTTCCTAAAAACCATAGAAAAAACAGATGATTTAAGAAAGATAGAATGCCTTTTAAGCCACATAACGGCAAACAAAAAACTATGTAGAAAGAATACCATTAAAACACAAACAAGTTGTTTACATATATCTTTTTTTATCCAAATATTTTGTGTAAGTTTGCATTTAGCTATCAAAGCAACGCTATTTTGCAAAACTGTTGCCCATTTAGCGTGCGCTCTTGCCTACCTTTAAACACCTCGTATAAATGCTTGGTTCTGCCTGATACTCACCGCTTTCACCACCCCTAATATAGAAAAAGGCGAACCACAACAGGTATTAAATCTTCGTTCGCAGGCTTAAAGAAATAATAATAGTATGGGTTTTAACTACACAATAATAATATATATAATTGTTTTATCGGGATTGATATATGCTATTTTTATAGCCATCTATTTCGAAGCAAAGCTTTCTCATCAATCCAATAAAGCGAAAGCGAACATTCTTACAGGCGTTTTCATCTCCCTTTATACACTAACCGGATTGGCGTCCTTACTATCTTCGTTCTCCAATAGTATGATTATTCGGTATGGGTTTCCAACTCTTTTTGCAGCCGAACAGTTAGTTGGAATCATCTTTTTCCTACGATATTTCCGCGAAACAAGGCGTTGGCTGAACAAAAATACCAATGCCGTAACACTGATTTTTAAGAAAAACAGGTCGGCTATTCAGCCAAAACGAATTGTAGTAGATGCCATAGACGGTGTGCCAAATGGCAAAGGCATAATCCATTGGATATACAAAAAGTGCCTCATATCGCCGGGAACACACCAGTTTAAGCTTAGAGTAATAGCAAATAAAAAGGGAAGATCGTATGGCGAAGACGAATTTTTATCGTACGAAACACAAGTCAAACTACTTCCAGGTGGCAAATACTACATAGAAGAAGACTTAGAACAGCAGTGCATTAACATTACTCCGCTGTTCCACATAAAGGTAGAATATAGCGACGTTGAGCCCCAAAACAAAGCAAAATAGACATTTAACAACTCGAAAAAGCAATGCCATATTAGCACCGAACAAACAATATAACAATAGAAAAAAGACGATATAAGAGTATGTTCGCAACCCATTTTGTGAGCGAACATAAATTTTCCACAGAATGTTCGCCACATTATTCCAATTTGCTAGCAGCGTTATTAGCAACCCACAAGCAGCCGTAGGGGCAGATTTATCGTGCCCACATATATGAAAACACCCACAAAATGACGAACGGATATGCGTGTGCGGTGAAATGAATATGCGGATTTGACAATGTGTAAATGCGTGTGGTGAAATGAATATATGGATTTGATAATGAGAAAATGCGTATTTGGTTATGTAAGGATACGGGCGCGATAAATCGGCCCCTACGCCTGGCGGAGTGTTCGTTGGGTGTTTTGTGGTCGAATGTAGATATTTCACGGAATGTTCGCAACGTGTTCATTCTGTGTATGTTACATAATCACAGAACAAAAGTATGGTTTTTGAGTCGCAAAAAGGGGGTTTTTGCAATGTAAAAGTATGGTTTTTGCACGGCAAAAACCATACTTTTGTAATACAGAAAAATGGACTTTCGTAAGGTGTTGTCTATTAGATGGTTATGAACTGCGGTATGCTTCGGTTACAACTGGTAGATGTTTCGTACATTATTATATGGTGTAAATGCCACCGCACTCGGTAGTTTGTTGTATGCTTGTTGGCATTTTGCACGCCTTTCGCCTTTGTTGTATATGGTAATATCTTTATTATGAGGTTTATAAACTGTGTTTATGGCGGAACAAAATAAACCAACTTTAATAACCAATTAGGCAAGAACCACGTATTAATAAATAATAAACACATTGTGAAAAGAAAGTTATGAAAAGTTTTTGTACTTTAAATTAATTTGCATATCTTTGCGAAATGAAACTAAATATTCGTATGTAGAGAGAGTATAACAAACAATATATAGAAATGGAGGTGTAGTTCTGGCTGCTTATGCGCCACATTGCAATGCTGTTGTTTTGTGGAAGGTGTAATGCTAAAACAAATTTTTATGTTTGCCTAAATGCCGTTTATGGCAACAAAAAGAGAATTTTATGGCATACTAATAAGCGTACGAACACGGTTAAAATAACCACTTACCTTCTGTAATACAATCAATTAAAAAGCTCAATCACACAAAAATAATATAAACAAAACGTAAAATGAAAAAACTATTAGTATTAGTATGTGCTGCCATTGTAAGTATTTCTGCTTCAGCACAAAAGGGAGATAAGGCAATAGGTGTAAACCTTTCGTATGGTACAAAAGTAAAAAATATAGGCTTAGGAGTAAAAGGTCAGTACTATTTAACCGACCGTTTGCGTGGCGAAGCATCTATAGATCACTTTTTAAAGAAGGACGATGTATCTATGTGGGATATAAATGCAAACCTCCATTACCTGTTTGATGTTGCTCCAAAACTACAGGTTTATCCTGTTGTGGGGGTAGGTTATACAAAGTGGAATGTGCATTTTGTACTGTTAGACGGCAAGAAGAAGTCGGCATCAGAAGACAGATTAGCGGTTAATCTTGGGTGTGGTGTACAGTATCAGCTTATCAATAGGATTAATGTGAATGCAGAATTGAAATATCAAATTATAGATAATTACAACCAATTGGTGCCAAGTGTGGGACTGACATATAGATTATAAAGTTCTTTTATAGAGGTTGTTAAACCGTAGGTTTGCCTCTATTATGATAAGAAAGGTGTGGCTGAAGCATTTGCTTTCCACACCTTTTATAGTTTAAACCTAAAAAACTGTTAGAACAAATATAAACCTTGTTTTATTGCAGAGTATGTTATGTTGCGTATAAACAAAGTATAACGAGCTATAATAAACAGCAAACGACGAACAAAAGAGGGGGAGGAGAATATAGCATTAACAAGGTGCAGCGGTTGTTTTTGTGGGTTTATGCACACTGTAAAACTGTAGTTTCGGCTTTGTTAGCTTGTTTTTTGCTATAAAAAAAACTCCTACCTGTCTTATAAAAAGACAAAGTAGGAGTTCAGAAAATATATGGCATTTATAAGTTTTTCTATATTTTAGCGCATTGTAAGCATAACAACGCTGCTGCCAAAACAAACGTAAGGTTGTTCTGTAGTATATATATTGTAGTAGTTTCTACTGTTTATACTTCTCTACACCCAGCTTATACATATCGTTACCTTCGTGGTCTATGGCAACAATAACGGGCAATTCTTCTACCCGAAGACGGCGTATAGCCTCTGTTCCAAGCTCATCGAAGGCAATAACTTCTGCCTCTTTAACAGCCTTTGCCATAAGTGCGGCTGCGCCACCAATGGCAGCAAAGTAGACTCCGGTATATTTTTTTAGTGCATCGATAACCTCTTCAGACCGCGAGCCCTTACCAATCATAACACGAAGCCCCTGTTGAATGAGTCGTGGAGAGTAGGCATCCATACGTCCTCCAGTGGTTGGTCCCACCGAACCAATGGGTTGTCCAGGCTTAGCAGGGCACGGACCAGCATAGTAAACAGCCTGTCCTTCAAAGTTAAAAGGCATAGGTTCGCCCGCATCAAGCATTTCGCACAACCGTTTATGCGCTGCATCGCGTGCCGTATATATAGTTCCTGATATATAAACCATATCGCCAGCATGGAGCGATTTTATGGTTTCATCGGTGAATGGAGCCGATATTATTCGTTTTTCTTCCATATTTTGTTTTCTTGTATTTAGGGTATTGTGTAAGAAACGCCACCTCTATTAAACTCTGTACGAATGTTTTTCAGAGAGCGTTTGTAGTGTTTAGAGAGAGCCTTCTGCATGGCGTGTAGCATGGCAACCAATGTTTACCGATACAGGCAAGCCAGCAATGTGCGTGGCATTGGTGAGAATGCTTACTTGTAGGGCGGTAGTTGTGCCACCAAAACCACATGGACCGATGCCAAGTTTGTTAATTTCGTCTAACAATTCCTTCTCTAATTTAGCCACATGGGGCATTTCGCTAACACTGCCAACCGGTCGGAGCAATGCTTTTTTGCTTAAATAGGCAGCTCGTTCCATAGTTCCACCAATGCCAATGCCTACAATAATAGGTGGACAAGGGTTGCCACCGGCATGGAAAATAGTGTCTATAACAAACTGTTTAATGCCTTTTATGCCTGCACTTGGTGTCAGCATCTTCAGTCCACTCTTGTTTTCGCTACCAAAACCCTTAGGTGCTACGGTAATATGGAACTCGTTTCCCGGCACAATATTGTAGTGAATAATGGCAGGAGTATTGTCTGTTGTGTTCACACGGTCTATTGGATCCTTCACAACCGACTTGCGAAGGTAACCTTTAGAGTAGCCTTGTCGTACCCCTTGGTTTATGGCGTCTTCTATAAAACCACCTGTAATGTGGCAATCTTGCCCCATTGTAACAAACACAACGGTCATTCCTGTGTCCTGACACATAGGTACACGCTCGGTTTTAGCTATATCGGCGTTTTTCACAATCGTACCTATTATCTGGCTTGCTAAGGGCGATTTCTCTTGTTTTTGGCATATTGCGAGCTTGTTATATATATCGTCTGCAAGCACGTAACATGCTTCTATACAAAGCTTTTCTACCAGCTCTGTAATCTTAGATGCTTCTATTTCTCTCATTCTTATACTTGTCTTGTAAGGAAATACTGTGTATTTCTGTTCTCAATGTTCTCGTAATTCGTATCAACAATGCCTATTAGGCAATGCGTTTTGCTATCGGGGTCGTACATAAACTCCTTAACGAAAGCAAAATTCTGTATATCTTTGGTATTATTTACCTGCAAACGCGGACCTCCACACTCTACTATGCGTTTGCCAACGGTAATGTGTTCTTCGTCGTAATATGCTACTGGGAGGTGCATTTCTATAATTTTGCGCACCTTTTGTTCGAGTTCCTCTATGCTAAAGTCCTCGTGTTTGTAGAATTTAAGCACGAAACCGTTACGTATATCAGAGAAATAATAATGGTCGGAAGATATGTTATAGTCCTCTTCAAGTATGTAACGGGTAATCTCTTCTGCCGTATGTGCCATCTTACGATACTTCAACGACTCGTGCACAATCTCGTAAATGCTTTCTGGAAGTGGTCCAAACATTGAGGGACGAGCCACAATAATTTCTTCGCCAATGCCCACAATCAAATCGGCATTGCGCCCTAAAGCCTTGCGTAAAAGGTTGAAATGTTCAACAATAACTCGCTTTTTGTGTTCCAACAATGTCTTAACAAATTCGGCAATCTCCCACATTTGCATAAAGCCAGTAAGGAAACGAATGTCCAAATGGAACGATGAAGCCTCTTTAATTTCGCCTAATGCAATGGATTCTCGCATAGAAAGAATCTTGCGAGGGTTAATTATGTCGTCGTCGTTGGTGAGTTCCAAACCAGGAAACATACCTTTTATGAGCGAAGATTTGCCAGAACCAGCATCGCCAACAATACCAATGAGACGGTCGGTATATAGAAGGTGGCGTTGAGAAATGTGGTCGCCGAGGAATATAAGACGCTCTTTGCCACGTGGAGCAAAGTATTGTGTTGAGATAAGATATTGCTGAAGTGGATTTATCATTGCCTTTTTTGTTGTGGAGTTTATTGCTAATAATGCTCTTTAAACCAATGTAATAGGACTTAGAAAATATCTGTTCTAATTATAAAAAATGGAGTTTGGTTCTCTCTATATTGCCATAATGAGGGCAGAAAGCATTAATTTTTGCAGTAGAAAAAAACGAGTCGGCACACCCTATAATATAGTTTTTGTGCCAACTCGTTTGTTTTCTATTTTATAATTCGAAGCTCATCTTCATCAAAGGCGTATGCTGTTGTGCACCATAAACATCGGTTTCGCCTAATGAACCAGATGGAATAGGACGAACAATGGTTACTTTTATTGCCTTTGCAGGGTCGAAGTGTATAATGTTTATTATGTCTTCTGGCTTGATATGGTATAGGTTGCAGAACATTGTTTCGTTGAAAATATTTGCTGCTTTCACCTTGTTGTACATATCAAAGTCTTTAAAAATGACATCGAATGTAAGTTCGAAAGGCCCCGAATTCTTACTACGAATCACCGAAGCCACGTCTATTAATTTATATTGTGCCATGTTTTTATCTTCTTAAACTGTTTGTTACTTGCATTCTCCCCTGTCGAAATTGACGTATGTAATAGGGAAGAGACTTGTTGGATCGTCTACTTCTAAGAGGTGATAGATATTGAATTCGTAAACCTCGCCCATCTTACAATCTGATGGAGAGAAGGGGAATGCAAGGTTGCCTGACGTAGAATAGCGACCTTCGTAGCCAAAGTGGAGCATCGTGCTACGTGCAAAGCTACAGATAGTGTTAGCTGTTTCTTGACTATCGGCTACGGCTTCGATAATGATAAGAAGCTCATCGGAGTGCGATTCCTCTATTCCTTTGAACATTGCCATTACGCCTTTCTTGCCATAAATCTTGAAATCGAGGAAGAAATCGGTAATGCCGTACTTCTTAAAGTTGTCTTCTACGCGAGCGCGAACTGCCTCTGTAATTTCGTCTATCTTAGAAATCATGATAGGATCCTTAACCGCTGCAGGCGACATTGTGCGGAAACCTACTCGGCGAACACCCTCGAGTTTAACGTAATACTTATCGGTTGGTACAAACTTTGACCCAGAAACACGTACCTTATTGTCGTCTACTTGTTCGAATTTGCACTCGTGTAGGTTGATAGCACCACCTGGACCAGGCAGAATATAAGGGTTTGTTTTCTCGTAAAGTGTGTGTCCTGCGATAGAAAGGGTGGTACATTTGCGAGCTGAAGATAATGGTTCGAGCACGAAATCGTCGTGATGTAGATAGCCAAACATACAGTCGCTACCACTTCCTGGTAGTGCACAGATAGCCGCACACTCTAATATTTTGCCCAAGTGAATGGCTAAACCTTTTGGAAATCCCTCTTTTATTGGAAGGGCAGCGAATACTGATGGGTCGTAAGAACGGCCAGCAATAATTACGTCGGCACCTTCTTCCAAAGCCTTGATGTATGGTTCTTCGCCAATTTGAGCTACGATATGAACTGCCTCGTCTACGTCTTTTTCGCCGATAGGCTTAGCTGGAGCAAGTGGAGTAACCTTTCCTTTGCGAAGTTCTTCCTTAATAAAGTCTTTCTCAAACTCCGATTCTATTACTGCCATCTTAAAAGAAAGGCCTTTCTCTTTGGCTATTTCGCGAATGATATCGAGTACAAATTCTACGTGAGGACGTGCACCGCTACCACCAGCAGTACCTACAATTACGGGTACTTTGGCTTCTATTCCAGCAGGAATCATAATTTCTAAGTCGCGTTTTACAGAGTTGCGGTCTGTGAACGACTTGCCTGCGCCAAGATAATAAGGGCCTGGATCTGATGAACCAGCGTCTACTGCGATTACGTGTGGCTTACGTTTCATTCCCTCTACAAACGATTCCATAGGGAAACCATAGCCCAAAATAGCTGTAGTGGAGAGTATTCTGATTTCTTCCATCTGTTGTTTTCCTTTTTTAATTGTGTGGTGAAACCTCTTAATTGCCTGTTTGGAAGCAAAGTTCAATAACTTTATGCAAGTTAAAGAAACATAGTATAAAAGGTTTGTCCTAATATTTAGATATTCTAATAAATATGACTTTTGCTTTTGAAAGTTGCGTTACCTGTGTTTAAAGATTACTGCGTTTGCGTTTTATATCTCTTATATTGCATTTTTAGAACTATGGATCTACTTTTTTAGAACTATGGATCTGCATTCTTAGAACTATGGATCTGCATTTTTAGAACCATACTTTTGCATTCCAAAAACCATACTTTTGCATTCTAAAAACTATGTTTTTGCATTTTAAAAACCATGTTTTTGCATTCCAAAAACTATGTTTTTGTATGCTAAAAACTACCTTTTTGCGATATAAACAAACTTGTTCTATTTTCTGAAACCAATTGTTTTTATTTATGGTTGCGATAGCATTAATCCAAGAATCTGTTTGCGTTGGTTCTTAACGGGCAGGTTGTCATACCTTGATGAATATGGCGTCATATCTGAATAGAACAGACGCCACATTCTTTTTTCTATCTTATGATATTGAATTTGCGTATATATAATAATGTTTCTATTTGGCAGTGAGTGCTAAGATGCGGCTCATTTCGTTGAACACAATCATATAACCTTCGTCTACTCCCATACCAGGTTTTGCAAGATACTGTACAGGTTTGGTAGCCATAGCAATGTTAGCGCAAACCTCTGCAGAGCGGTTTGTTTCGTTGCAAGTACCTCCAAGATAAGCACCCATGCCGTGTTCTTTACAGTAAAGTACGGCTTCGATGGTGTTGTTGATACCTCCGAGGTCTGGAGTCTTTATCTGTGCCATGTGTCCAGCCTTCTTTTCAGTGAACGCTTTTATATCTTCTAAGGTGTTACACCATTCGTCTGCAACAATCTCAGCGTCTATTCCATCACGGTCCATTGCGGCACGTATAGCAGCTAAAGCATCTATTTGTGCTTCGCGTTCGCCCATATCAACTGGTCCTTCTACACGTAGGTGGAAAGGTTTTGCTATTTCTGCCACCTCGCCAATGTATTTAGCGATAGCCTCAAAATCGTTATTGAAGACGATGCCGAGTGTTCCATAAACATCAATATGGAAGATAGGGTTGTAGCATTCGCATGGACGTAGTTCGAGAATACGGTTGCGTAGCCAGCCAACATACTCTTTAATCTTTTCGCCTTTTAGTCCAACCTTTGTTTCAACGTGGTTGAAAAGAGCATGTGGAAGTACGTCAGCACACTTCATTATCATCTTGTCGGCATTCAAATAGCGGTCGTCTCCTGATTGAGAGAAGATAGGAATAATCTTCTTTGATACCTCTGTGCCATACTCATTGGCTACTACTTGTGCCATTAATTTGCTTTGACTCTTTGCAACAGCATCGAGACAAGCTTGTGTTACACCATATCTTATAGCGGTATGATATATTTTTCCTGTAGACGGACTAATAGCTTTGTCTACGAGGTCTGCCATTTCGCGGAACGATGTTATTTCTTTGCCTTCGTAAAGTGGTGCTATTTCTTTTTCAATAACTGGAATAAAGTCTTTTGCAAGGAACAATGGGTCGCGGCCACCGGCACCTGAATACTGCACAGCAGCACAGTCGCCGTATGCAATAGCGCCGTTTTCAAGTATGAACATAACGCTAATTGACTCGCCAGCTTGTCTTACCTGTGTGAAACCAGGTGTTAATGGAGTGCCAATATAGAAGGCACCGTCGTTCTTTGCACCAGCTTTGATGGCCTTTTGGTCATCGAAAAAGAAGCCCGTTTTACCTGGGGCACATACAACTTTCTTAACTTTCATAATAAGAATTTGTTTAAGTTATGGTCCCACTACGGTATTATTGTTTCCCTTTTGTGGGACCAATATGTTAGTTTATGTTTTTTCTGAGAGTTCTTTTTTTGCTCTTCTAAAGATTTGTTTTCTTGTTAAGGCTGTGCTTAAGCTATCTTAGCATTAGTCGTTTAACTTAGCGAAAACGTTCTTTTTATAGAGTTTACTATTGTTGTATTACCAACATTGTTAGTCTTTAGGGCGTCCAACAAGGTGTCCTTTACCAATTGCGTAAACGTCGTCGATAACCATTTGGAAGCTAACAGGACGATTTTCGGCTTTTGCTCGTTCCTCTAACTTCTGGCGATGGAATATAACTAAGTCGTCGCTGAGTGGCATATTACCCATATTCAATAGTCGGATAGCACCTTGATTATCGCGTGCAGGCAACACTTTACCAGCGTTATACTTGCTTGGTGCAAATGGAATGTCAATCACTCCAGCCTCTATTGCAGCGCAAGTACCTACAGCCCAATCGCCCTTTCCAAGCTCTTCCACCTTATTAAGAATACATTCCATTTCGCGCATAATTATTTCGCTCTCGTCTATAACGGCAGGAATTTCGCGGAAGTTTTGGTCTTTTAGCATATTGATAACCTGCTTTGTAGCACGTAATCCAGCTGCATTTGCCTCCTTTGTAGGTATACCCATAGCTTCGTGTGGTGTTTTAACGATAACCTTTGTTGCCTTTGCCAATGCACCAGCAGCGGCTCCCCATGATATAACTCCAAATGCTTTAGCTTCGTCTTGTGGGAATCCGCCCATCCATTGGTGGAACACTGTGGTTACACGAGCGTCCTTATAGCCAAACTTATCTAGGTATTTGCGTGTCATAATATCAAGCGAACGTATTGCAGCAACGTCCTGAATGAGGTTACCACACTGGCCATATCCAACAGTAAGGTCGCGTACTCCTTGTGTAGCAGCTAGCACTGCCTCTATCACAGCAACGGTATTTGATATGCAAGGAGGTATAAGTGTACCAGTAAGAGGTCCGAAAGGCTCTCTGTTTATAGATACTCCTGCTTCTTCGTATAGTCCAACTAAGCGGTCGGCATACTGCCAATGGTGAATTACTTGGTCTACTGGGTGTGCTTTAGAATATGGAATATTGTATGAGATACCTCCACCTTCGTATGATGTAAAACCACCTGCGATAGAGATTTCTGTAAGTAAACGTGCATCAGGAGTCCCGTGTCTAACCTGTACAGGGCTCTTTACTGCCGATGTAACCTTACGGCAAATGTCCACGCCATAGTTCACAATGGGGAATCCATTCAGCATTGAACGGTTGGTTTCGAAGCTTTTTTGAATACCAACTTCGCATTCTTTGTATCTGTTCAGACGTGTGTAGCTATCTACAGTAGATGGTAACAGGTCTGCTTCTCCTTCGTCTTCAAGGAATCGTAGTAGCTTTATATGTTCTTCATAGAGTGCTACTCCGGCGCGGGGTTGGATAAGAGTGTCGCCGTTTTCTACTGCTTTTTGTAGTTTATATGCAAAGCGTTTCTCTGGTGCAATACTCTTTTGGTAATCTACAGCCTCTTGGAAGTCTACGCCTTTTCCAGTCTCCCAATGTGTTAAGACGTCGGCTCTTTCTTTGAAAAACTCGTCGTCGGTTAGTTTTTTATTCTTTAATTCCATAATAGTAATATTAGTACTATTGACTATTTATATTTCCGTAATTTCCTTTTTCATAATGGATAGTGCCAGATGTGGCTCGAAATTGCTTAGCAATCCCATAGATGCGAAGATGTATTTCTTATCTAACATATACTTTGGAGCCTTTGGTTTGGCAAACATTGGGTCGCGCGATGCTTTCTTTTCTGCACCGCTTAGTATACTCTTAGGGTCTGAATTGTTTTTAATGGAGCCTCCAATACCTACTATAAATGGCACATCCGAGAGGTCTTTTCCAGTTAAAGTGAACACTTGTCCCATTGGTGTGTATGCTGGTTCGAAGTATCCGCAGTGTCTTTCTACGGCTACTTTCACAGCGTTGCGTGCCAATCCTTGTTCAATGCGTGCTTCTTCGTCGTTTTGTGGAAGTGTTGCTGGTTCGGCAGCGCATCGTTTTATCCAGTTTTCTATCTTGTTTTGGTCTATTCCAAGTTCGTCTGCAAACACTTCCATATTTATTTCTTCCGCCATTGCGGTTAGGCTATAGCGCATTCCGAGGTCGCCTTCTACGGTGCGTTTGCTATATGGTTCTGGTAGACCTTTGGTTATAACTTCGGCTATTGTGGGTTCTCCTTTCGCCATAGAGTATATGTCTGTGGTTGCTCCGCCGAGGTCTACAGCCATCATATCGCCCATTCCTTCGTCGCGTCCGTACCCTTTGCTAAACAGTTCGCACCCTGTTAATACAGCTAACGGTGTAGGTATGATGTCGTAACCGCTCATTTTTTGAATTCTTGTAAGTCCTTTTGCTTCAATAATTCGGCTAATAAACAGTTCTTTAATCTTTTGTTTTGCTGGGTTAATATTTATGACATTGAATTGTGGCATTACGTTTTCTGTAATGACACACTTCTTTTTATTAGATGCTTTAAATATTTGGTCGAGTTCGTAAGAGGCTGTTTTGTTTCCTGCAGCTATGATAGAGAAGTCGCGGTCGATAGCACATAGTCGTTTAGCATTGGCTATAATAACGTCTTTATTGCCACCGTCTGTTCCTCCACAAAGTAGAACTAAGTCGGGATTAATGTCGTAAATTTCTTGTTGTTCTGCCTGTGATATCTCGAACGAATATGTTTTTACAACCTTTGCACCTGCGCTTGATGCCGCCATTTTGGCAGCTTTTGCTGTAAGTTCGGGTACTAATCCAAGCGCAACCATCTTTAATCCGCCAGCAGCACTACTGCAACAGAGTAGTCTATCGTATTCGAAGTGTCCTATTTGTGCTTCGAGTTGTTGCAAACCGTTATTAAATCCTTCCATAACATCGGTTTCGATGGTTGTGAAAGCGGCTGCAGTTCCAATAACGTTTCCTATCTCAGTGTCTATAGCTGTTAGCTTAGTGTATGTGCTTCCAAAGTCTACTGTAAGATATTTCATGTATTAATCTTCCTTTCCTAAAACTTTATCGAGGTCTTTAATAGAGAGTTCGATGTCTGTTCCAGGAGGATATACTTTTGTGAAACCCATTGCGAGGAAGCGTTTTTCAACATCTTCAAAGTTTTGTTTTCCCACTACGAGGTTACCACCAACAAAGATTGGAATACCTTTTAAGCCTGCTTCGTCGCATTTTTGTCGTAGTCCCTGGCAGTCTATTTCGCCATGACCATACATTGACGATACTAAAATGGCGTCTGCATTGGTCTCTATGGCGGCTGCGATATATTCTTCTTGTGCCACCATAACACCTAAGTTTACTACATTGTAGTTGTGCTGCTCGAGCGCAAAAGCAATAATTTTGTTGCCAACCGCATGTGCGTCAGCGCCAATAACTCCAGTTACTACTGTCTTTTTTTCCATAGCAATCTAATGTATTTGAGTTAGGTTCTATATATTTTCGTATATTTTTTGCAAACTTACAACCTTAATTCTTAAATGACAAAGAATTGTCCAACAAATTTCAAAAATTAACAATTGTTTACCTAAACGTATGTTTACACTGTCTTCTTTTTATCTTTTAACAGTTCTATTCGTCTATTATTCGGTTCTATTTTACATTCTATAACAAAATGGACGCTATATTTTTGTTGATAGTATGACATAGTCTTGATCTATAATAGCTTATACAACATTAGGGTGGGTGTAGTTTTTTCTTCATCTTTTTGTAGTTATGTAGATTTGTATTTCTGTAGTTTTTATGGTTGCTGTGGTGTATGTGTTTTTGCTATTCTTAGCATATTTGAGATAGTTTAGTGGGTATTGCATTTCAAAAACCCCCTTTTTGCACGCCAAAAACCATACTTTTGCACGGCAAAAAGGGGGTTTTTGCAATGCAAAAATAGGCTTTTTTATAACGCGTTGATACTTAGCTGGTTACTGAATTATATATTTTGCCTTTCTACACGGCACAAAATGGCTAATTAAGCAATGCCTACCCATACCGTGTTTGCGTATATTACACCTTATATAATATAGGAGCCTATTATGAGAACGAAACGAAAACGAATTTAAGAAGATGGGGAAAGTGTTTATTTAGTCGTTGTCTAAACTTTGCTTTTGCACGAAAAATATTTTGAAATTGTTGGTTGTTGCCATATATATTTCGTAATTTTGCAGTGCGATTAAGATTTTTTTGGATTATATCCAATATGGTAAAAAGATTTTCAGTTAGGGCAATAACACGATAAAAACATATTTCTCTTTCAGGAAGAAAGCAAGAAATGTGTTCAGGAATAACCACATTGCCCACTAAAAAAGATACACATAACAAACAAAAACAGAACATTATGAAGAAGACATTTATTTGTACTGTATGCGGATACATGTACGAAGGAACAGAAGCACCGGCAGAATGCCCAATCTGTCACTCTAAAACAGAGAAGTTTAAAGCATTTGATGCCAATGCAATTAAAGGTACAAAAACCGAAGAAAACCTTAAAACTGCATTTGCAGGAGAGAGTCAAGCACGTATGAAATACGACTATTATGCTGGTCAGGCACGTAAAGATGGCTACGAACAAATAGCAGCTCTCTTTGAAGAAACTGCCATAAACGAACGTATGCACGCTAAGTTGTGGTTTAAATTTCTACACGATGCTGGTATTCCAGACACTGTTGCAAACCTTAAAGATGCAGCTGCTGGCGAGAATTATGAGTGGACCGATATGTACGAAAATATGGCAAAAGAAGCTATGGAAGAGGGCTTCCCAGAGCTTGCAATTAAGTTTCGCACTGTTGGTGCTATTGAAAAGAAGCACGAAGAGCGCTATCGCAAGTTGCTAAAGAATATAGAAGACAAGGTTGTTTTCTCTCGCGATGGCTCTGCAATATGGCAATGTCGCCAGTGTGGCAATATTGTTATAGGTAAAAATGCACCTGAAGAATGCCCAGTTTGTGGTCACCCACAGAGCTATTTCCAGTTGCAAGAAAACAATTTCTAAGCAATTTAGCCTTTAAAAAGGTAGTGTTGGCAGTTTAATCTCTCCATTCTTCTGCTGCCAATACGTTGCTAAGAAACATAAAAAGCGGAATGCCCAATATGGCATTTCGCTTTTTTTATGCCATTGAAGTGCTATTCCATAAAAGCAAAATATAGCGCATATTGCACATAAAAGCGGTGTTTATACCCTACAAATGGCAGTGAGTACATAACATTTTGCCTTTTTCCTTCGCTAAATACGTTTAAAATATGTAAGTTTGCAACAAGAAACATTTAACCTTTAAACCCAAACAAAATGATAAAAGAGTATATAAAGGAAAACCAAGACCGAATACTTGAAGAGCTATTCAGTCTGATTCGCATACCCAGTGTGAGTGCTCAACCCGATAAACACGGTGCCGATATGGTGCGTTGTGCCGAACGTTGGAAAGAATTGTTGCTAATGGCGGGTGTAGATAGGGCAGAAGTGATGCCAACAGATGGTAATCCTGTGGTGTACGGAGAGAAGATTGTAGACCCTGCAGCCCGTACTGTTCTTATCTATGGACACTACGATGTGATGCCAGCAGAACCTTTTGAACTTTGGAAAACCGAACCTTTTGAACCCGTAATTAAGGACGGACGTCTATGGGCAAGGGGGGCTGACGACGACAAAGGTCAGTCGTTTATTCAGGCAAAGGCATTCGAATATATTGTTAAGAACAACCTATTAAAGCACAATATAAAGTTTATACTCGAAGGAGAAGAGGAAATTGGCTCGCCAAGTTTAGAGGCTTTCTGCAAAAAACATAAGGAATTGCTGAAGTGCGATGTAATTTTGGTGTCGGATACTAGTATGATTGCCAAAGACATACCATCGCTAACAGTGGGTCTGCGTGGCTTAGCCTACTGGCAAATAGAGGTAACTGGACCCAACCACGACCTACATTCGGGCCACTTTGGTGGGGCTGTGGCAAATCCAATAAACGTGCTCTGCAAACTAATAACCGATGTTACAGACAAAGATGGCAAGATTCAGTTCCCCGGTTTCTACGACGATGTAGAGGAAGTATCGCCAGAAGAACGTGCAATGGTGGCACAAATACCTTTCGATGAGGCTGCTTATAAAAAGTCGTTAGACGTTGATGAACTGTTCGGAGAGAAGGGTTACAGCACCATAGAGCACACTGGCTTCCGTCCAAGCTTTGATGTTTGTGGCATTTGGGGTGGTTATCAGGGCGAAGGAGCTAAGACTGTGATTCCTTCTAAGGCATACGCAAAGCTATCATGTAGGCTTGTGCCACACCAAGATCATGCAAAAATAGGGCAGATGGTGGTAGATTATTTCCAACGTGTAGCACCTAAAACCGTGAAAGTAAAGGTAGAATCGATGCACGGTGGGCAGGGTTATGTGTGTCCAATAGACCTTCCTGCCTACAAAGCAGCCGAGCGTGGGTTCGAAAAAGCCTTTGGTAAACGACCCATTGCAGCACGTCGTGGTGGCAGCATTCCTATTATTGCAACCTTCGAAGAGGTGCTTGGTGTGAAGACAGTTCTTATGGGTTTCGGCTTAGAATCGAACCTTATTCACTCTCCAAACGAGAATATTCAGCTCGATATGTACTGGAAATCTATCGAAGCTGTTATTAATTTCCATCTGGAATACGACAAGTTGTAAACACGAAAGTCCATAGAAAACGTTGTGTTTCTATGGACAACATTTATAGAAGCTGGCTGTTTTGCTTTATAAAACTATAGCGAGAACCATTGTTCTTGGATATTTTTTAGGTGTAAAACAGCCATCTTTGCTTTCTAAAACTCCTAACTATATTAATATTTCTAACAACTTTTGTTGGCACAAATAGGGTGTCTTGCTACTCCAAAATATCTATTGTGCACCGCATAAAAGCAAAAAGGGCACACCAGAAAGCCTGGTATGCCCCAACTAATACTATGTGACTACATTAAAAAACCAACTTAATAGTCTTGTTACCCACCTTTACGATGTAAGCACCGTGCTGTGTTAAGGCCACGCGAATGTTCTTTTCGCCCTTGTTATTGTACACAAGTTGTCCGTCGAGAGTATATATTTGGACATTTTCGCCATTGATATTGTTTACGTAAACATTGTTGCCTTCCATCTTAACCACTGCTTTAGAAAGACCAATATTGCTAATACCGTTGGCTGTGCCCACCTTCTTTAGTTCGCTAAACTTACTTTCTACGTATTGTTTTTTTACGTTTTTATCGCTGTTTGTCTTGAAAGCTGTTACACGATGACTAACATCTGACTTACCAACAAATGCAGGAATGGTAATGTCTACCTTAGGTTCTTGTAACCATCTACGGAATATGAATGGGTCGTTAAGGCTTTCTCCTGCCTGATATTTCTGTGTAATCTTCAGGTCGTCGAGGTAGAGATGCTCGTCAGCATATACAGCGTAGATACCTATTATAGACTTTTTTGAACCCTTAGTAAAGTTTATTGTGAAGTTTTTCCAGTCGCCATTAACAGCCTTTGGATAGCCTTCGGGGTATATAAGTTCTGCTTGTTCGTAGTCGCCAGTGGCTTCGTTGTAGTTGAAAAGAGCGAAAGCCGCCTGTGTATAAGCAGTGAACTCGTTGTTGTTTTCGTCTATTGCGATAGTCGAAGCTCCGGCTAATTTAACATTAACAGTGAATTTTCCACCATCTTTAGACATATCCATCTCTGGCGAAATAAGTCCTGCGTCTTGGTGGTTGTGGTAATATTGCCAGCCATCTAAGCATATATAGTCGGTGTAAGGTGCATATTGTGTACCTTTCCAACCTGCTTGTTTCAATTCTGGAATATAGTAAGAGTCGTACGAACCTGGGTTAGGATCTTCTTTAGTCCACCCTGTAAGGTTTCCATCAGCGTCTTTAACGCCTGTGAAATCTTCGTTTGTAACTACAAATTCGCCAGTTTTGTCGGCTTTACGGTCGTAGTATGCAATGTAGTTATAGCGTTCTGCCGAAGGAACAGTACTCCATTCTGCAGTGTATTTGTTCCTATCTAAGTTGGTAACATCCTTCAAAACAGGAGCCTCAAGGTTATATACGAACATCTTATCAGATGGTATTGAGGTATAATTATCCTTAGTTGCAGCCACATTATAGAAGTATGTTTGTCCAGACGTTGCACCTGTTACGTGGAACTTATTTGTGGTAACGGGCTTGTTTTCGAATAGATATTCAGCCTTACCAGTTTCCTTATTGAGTGTGAAAACATTCACTTTGTAGCCTGTAGCACCCTCTACTGGTGTCCAATTAGCATCGAAACTGGTACCCTCATAGTTGGTATGTGGCAATGTGGTTGGTGTGCCAATGTGTTGTTTAACTGTGAAAACTTCGATGTTGTCGATATACACTGGTGCCATAACCGACACGATATTGAAGAGTGTATATTCGCCTCCGCCATAGAAGAACATAGAATATTCTTTCCATTCTGTGCTGAGTTGAGGAAGTGCAGCACTACCCATCATGCGCCAAGAGGGCGACATATTGAAGGTTTCGGCAGCCTCTACCATAACTTGTGGGTTATCTCCGGCGTTCTTAGCACGTGCTTTAAATCGAATCCAAGCTATGCCTCCGTTTGCGGCTACGTTAAGCATTGGCGTGTTAATGTGTGCCATATCGTTTGGATTAGAGTCCAAATAAACAGTTCCGCCTGCGGGATATGCGTTGCCAGAACCCCAACCTGCTTGTTTAAAATATTCGTCTTTGGTGTTAATCCAAGGGTATTCAAACTCGTCTTTAATTATGTTTGCCTCTGTGTCGGGGGTAGCTTCGCTTCCTGAAGTCATCTTTGCGAAGTCTTCAAACATTACTTGCTGTTCTTCCCCATACGGATTTGCAGCCTTATAAACTGTTGTTAGGGGTACGTTAGCCACATTTTTGTTGAGGCTAAAGGCAGCTGTTGTAATTTTAGACTGCTGCGGTAGTACGCTTCGTGTAAGCTTTTGAACCTCGTTTTGAGTGTTTTGCTGAGCAGAAACAGTGGCTGTTGCTGCCATTGTTAAGGTTGCCGCAAGGGCTAATTGTAAATAGTTTTTTCTCATAAACGTAAGAATGTAATGAATAATAGTACTTGATTTATATACTGAAGGCACATTTTAGGGTTTCCACATTGTGGCAGACGATTTGTTTTTTCGCCGTACTTTCTGTGCCTTTCTATTTTTCTAAGCTATCCACTTTTGGCATTTCCCGATGTATATTTGGTAATACATCTTGTGTTTAGGGGTGGATTCTTCTCGATTTAGGGGCAAAAACACTATAACTATTGTTGATAGAGTCTGCCTGATATCGATATATTTGGTTTTTATTTCTATATCTCTCTGTATTCGTCCGCTAATTTAGTAATATTCTTTAGAACGGCAAAAGGTAGACTGTAATATCTTTATTTTTTTTATCTTTTTCACATTTTGCGCCATATTTTCGCCTTTTATGGTGGCTGATAACTATTTTTTAAGTTTTCTGATGGTGAGTAAATCTATTGCGATAGTGTGGTGTGGTGATTTGAACATACGTGTGCGATGATGCGAATATGTGTATTTGGTAATGTAAGGATACGGGCGCGATGAATCGGTCCCCTACGCCTGACGGAATGTAAGTTGGGTGTTTTCGTGGGTGAATGTGGATATTTTGCGGAATGTTTGCCATATTATTTCAATTCGGCAGCAGCGTTGTTGGCAGACCGTTAGCAGCTGTAGGGGCCGATTTATCGTGCCCGCATATCCGTAAATGCCCACAAAATGGGGAACAGAAATGCGTGTGTGGTGATTTGAATATACGTATTTTAAGATGTGGACATCCGTTTGCGATGAAACGAATATACGTATTTAATAATGGGAAAATACGGATTTGGCAAAGGAAAAATACGGGCACGATGAATCGGTCCCCTACGCCTGGCGGTGTGTAAGTTGGGTGTTTTGGGGTGTTCGTTGATATTTTGCGGGGTGTAAGTTGGGTGTTTTCGTGGGTGAATGTGGATATTCACGGAATGTTTGCAACGTGTTCATTCTGTGTACGTTACATGTTCGCAGAACAAAAGCATGGTTTTTGCAATGCAAAAGTATGGTTTTTGGCGTGCAAAAAGGGGGTTTTTGCATTGCAAAAGTATGGTTTTTGTTTTTTGAATGTTATGTTGTTGCAAATTGGTCGCACGCATTTCGTGGTTGAATGTGGATATTTTGCGGAGTGTTTGCCATATTATTCCAATTCGCCAGCCGCGTTATTAGCAGACCGTTAGCAGCCGTATGGGACCGATTTATCGCGCCCGCATATCCGTATATATCCACAAAATGGGGAACAGAAAAGTGTGTGGTGATTTGAATATACGTATTTTAAGATGTGGACATCCGTTTGCGATGAAACGAATACACGTATTTGATAATGTGAAAATACGGATTTGACAATGTAAGGATACGGGCACGATGAATCGGTCCCTACACCTAACGGTGTGTTCGTGGGAAATTTCGTAAGGCGTATATGCGATTTATTGTGTCCCGAATGCACATAAATCTGCAAAATAAATGGCGTATTCCTATTGTAAATGTCGTGATTTATAATGTTTTTAACACGGCATCAGTTGGTTTTGGTGTATGTATGGACACAAAAAATATGCCCCCACAGCTTGCGAAATGCGTGTAATGGGCTGTAAGGGGACAGGTTTTGGTGTTGCGCAAACGTTATGCGTATGAGTGCATACCCCCCAAAATGTAGTTCACTCCGAAGTATGTCATAAGAATACTAAGGAAGGCTATAAGCATAAAAAGGTGGTATATGTTTGGCTTTCGAAACTTAGGCAGACTCTGAAAGTGTAGGGGAATGGCATAAATCATAAAGGTTATGAGTGCCCATGTCTCCTTTGGATCCCACCCCCAATAGTTTCCCCAGCTGATGTTTGCCCAGATAGCACCAATGAATATGCCCAGTCCGAGCGTGGTAATGGCAGGGTATAAGAAGATTTGAGAGAGGGTAGTGAGTTGCGAATTAATCTGAACGATATTGGTTTTGGTGCTTCGTTGCGTACAGAAATATGCCACTGCACAAACAAAAGTGAGCGAAAGTAGTGCATACGATACCATAATGATGCTGACATGTATGCTTAACAGCGGACTGTTTAGTACGGGCATACGAGGCGTTATGCTGGGGTCCATTTCGCCCAAATGGCTAACCAACAGCATAAAACCACTGGCAAGCAGTCCGAAAGTAGTCATAATTTGGAGTTTGCGTGTGGTTGCTATTGACACAATCATAATGAGCCACGACAGAAGAAGCATAGTTTCGTAGCCATTGGCAATGGGTATTGTTCCGTTTATTATCCACCGCAGTGCCAGTGTAAAGGTGAGAACGCACCACGACACTGCCATAAGCCACGTGAAAAGAGCATAGCGACGTGGACGAGTAAGGAAGAAAACGGAGAGCAAACCAAGTGTAAGGTTCACTATGAAGAGTACTGTTGCAAACGGAAAACTGTTGTAAATGTGTTCGGCACTTATAGCTATGCCAGCTGGTATGGTGGTACTGCCATAGCGATATTGATATTTTTGTAATTTAGAAATCAGTTCGTTGAGCGTGCTAACCTTGTTTTGCACAGCCAGTTGCCCTGCTAACGAAAGAATAGAACGTATGTATTGTTGTTGTGCTGCAGGCATAGAATGTGGCAGTTTGCCAGTAGGTGCAAACCAGTTTACACTTCCATTGGGCGCCGTATAGGGAAATATTTTTAGCGTTTCGCCCTGTATCAAGTTCATCAGAAGCATAAGTTTGTCGTCGGTATCAAGTATTTCCTTGCCTATTCCATCTTGTGCACCCTGTGCATCTTGTAGATATGGACCTAAGATATAGCCCTGACTGTTAAACAAACTACTGGGTGCGATGTATTCGTTCAGGTGCATTTTGGTTCGCATTTCGCTACCCTTTATTTGTAAAATGGGTTCGCCCATCCATTCTTTTTGCCAGAACAAGAAACCAGTAAGTATCTGACAGGGTGTAAAACCCTTATAACTGGCTTTGCCATAAAGCTTTTTAGTGAAGTCGATGGCATAAGTTTCTATTGGGCAGATGCGTCCGTTGTATACTATTAATAGTTTTCCAAACTGGTTGGCAGTAGTTTTTGGCAATGTGGTTTGTGCATTTGCTGCTGCACTGAATAGCAAAAGCAATATAGAAACGGTTCCTTTTGCAACGTTGTTGCGTAGTAAACGGCGGAAATTTCCTTTGGGTTCGACAAGCATTGCTACCAATGCAAAGAACAGAAGAGCATAGCCTGTGTAGGTAACGGGAATGCCGTAGGGGTCTGAATTTACGGAAAGATAAGACCCTTTCATATCTTCGTCGAAACTGCTTTGATAGAGACGGACACCCGCCCCAGTGTATATGTTGTTCATAGATATATTCTGTTGCGACCTTTTATTGTCCTTAACAATGGTTACATTCGATGCGTAGTCCATAGCAGCCATATTTCCTGCATGGTAAGAAACGCTGAATTTGTTGAGCAAAATCGTAAAAGGTAGTTTTTCGTTTTCACCATTTTTGTTAATATAAATGGTAGTTGCTTTGCCTTGTCGGAGGTGTATTATGCCTTGTTTTGCAGTGAGATGGGTGAGCAATGCCCCTGCAAGAATAACAACAAACGATAGGTGTAAGAGCACAATAATGGGGCGACGAACCTTTTGTTTTATGAAGTAGACAATGCCAAGAGCCGTGCCTATAGCCCACAAAAGACTGAACCACCATGCTCCGAAGATGTTATCTGAAACGTAATCTAAACCAGTATACTTTCCAATAATGGTTGCAACCGCCATTACAACTATAATAGCTACGTATACTTTTTGTAGTGTTTTCTTTACTTGCATGTGCGAAATAATAATTCAAATCTGCCATTAGGCAGTCTGTTTACCTCTTTTTGTATATGTAAAATAGCATTCAACATTCAACATCTTATTTGTTTTTGGCTTGTGTTTTTACTATTCCCGATGCCGTTTTTTACTATTCTGCGCCAGTAACCTTTAGCCAAACCTATAATAAAATAAGATGTATGCAAATACTAAAATCCTATTGGAGAAAAAGAAGAAGATGGATATCGTTTTTGCGGATAGCATCTTCTTCTGAATAAGTATGATAGAATTTAATGTTCGTTAGATAGAACGTATGAACTTAACTACAGCATCGCGGTCTGCCTTTGGCAAGTTATAGAACTTGAAAGCAGCATTGTATGCCTGACTATTCTTGCTGTATGCGTGCCACATAATAGCCTCTATCTCGTTTCTAGCACGTGCATCGTGTAGTCGGTCTTCGGCTCCAGAGTTAAGAAGAGATAGTCCTCGTCCCCACAAAGGAGTTGTTCGGCACCACGAACCGTGTATATCGTTCTTCATATCGAGCTTGTGTTGAATGAAGTCAGTGTATGGATAGATGGTTTGATGTGCATATTTAGGCAGCTGTTTGTTGCCCAAAATTACAGATGATCCATGGTTGTCGGCACCTGTTGTCCACGAAGGGCGGTGGCAATGAGCACACCCTAACTCGCCAGTAAACAGTTCCTTACCACGCTGAACAGCCTTGTCGTTGAGGTTTCGAGCACGTGGAACGGCAAGACCTCTGTGCCAAACCATAAATGAATGGTAGGCATCGTCGCTCATTTCAGGCTTGAAATTGAAGTAAGGATTGTTGTAAAGGTTTACATTATCGTTAGGAGAGAGCAGGTAAGCAAGTGCTTTTTTAATACCTTCGCGTGTACCATCGTTGTAGTAAGGGTGCACGTATGATGATGGGTTGGCACCATTTTTCTGTATGTAATCTATTACGTTGTTGTTCTCTGACATAGCTTTTGCCCATGGTTCGGTAGAGCAAATGTGCTTAATATCAGAGCGAAGTACGTTTAATTCGTCCCATAAAGCAACGTCGTTTTCCAAACAACCATCGAGCAAGTCGTAGTTGAAGCGTTTCACAAACTTGTTTCCGAAAGCGTCTTCTGCCCATGCGTTAGGCTTCAAAGTCTTGGTAGTGTTGTCGAAAAACTCAGGATTAAGCTCAACAAATCTACCTTCTTGCTTGTATTGTGCCTCTAAATCTTCGTTTGAAATGGCATCAATTAAGCCCAAACCTTGGAAGTTGCACGATGCAATAAGGCGTACTTCGTAGCCACTTGGCTTAGGATCGGTGTTGAAAGCAGTCTGTGGAATGCTAACAGAAGGGTATCGTAGGCTAAATTTTTCGCCGTCGGGGAACTGCATTGGTAGTCCGCTTGGCATAGAAGAAACGTTGTGCCAGGTGATATTAATCTGTTTTGGATCTACCGGAGGTAGGAAAGGCTCCACTGCTTGTAGCATTGTAAAGGTAGTTAATTGGTCTACTGGCGTACCATTATTGCTACCGGGTGCATCAGGATAGTACACCGAAACAATGTAGCCATTACCCATTACAGGATCCATATTATCACGACTGTGTCCGTGTGCATAGCCTCCAGCGTGGCAATATTCGCATGAACGTCGTGAAGCAATAGGTCCCCAACCATTGTAAGGAGGTGTGCTCAGCGTGTATTTGGCACTTGCCATCATATCGCCTTGGTTGAAACGATTGAGCAATCCTTGCTGTTCTATAGCAGGAGTGTTATCTTCGTAACAGCCTGTATTTACGTTTTCGGTAGTTCCAAGTTGGCCACCCGGATACCATTCGTCCGCTTTAAAGTTGCCGACAGCTTGTCCAACATATTTTGTTTCAGGCTCTTGTGGCTGGTCGGGACCAGGCGGCGTAACGTCGTCCGAGCACGCAACAAGTGAACAAAGAGCTGTTGCGGCAAACAGATAGCTAAAAAAAGTGTTGTGTTTCATAATGCTTTATTAAATTAATATATGTTCGAAAACGTAGCCTTACCGTATAGCAAAGCTACGTCTCTAATATCTTTAGTAGTTAGATTAAACCTCGAGGCTTATTTATCAACCTGTTGGTTAATCCATGCTCCTGCCTTTCCAAGTTCATCGTTGAGTGCTTGTACCTTATCAATACAGTTCTTAACCTGAGCTGCACCAGGGTTATCTATGAATGCAACACCACTCTTCTTTGCAGTTTCCAAAGCACCAATAGCTTCGTTAAGTGCATTGTTCAAGTCGTTGTATCCAGCGTAATTGTACTTCTTTAGGAAGTTCATGATAGAGTTATCTACTGGAGTTGAGATATTCTCTGTACCACGAACACCATACAAAGAGTTCTTAATAGAGTAGATATTGTCCTGATAATCTTGGAAAGAACGCTTGCTATAAGGAGACTCAATGTAGTTTGCTGCATCTTCAGATGTACCAGTTCCAGTTGCAACACGGTATGCCTGACCAAGTTTTTGTTCGGCTACTTCGTTGCAAATGTTGCCACAACCGCCATCGAATATGTTCTGTAATGCTTCGTGCCATGTTGGGAACCAGCCTTGTTCTGTAGTAGCATAGCGCAAGAAATCGCGGTATGGTATGTTCTTAGCAGATAGTCCGTGGTAACGTGTTCCATTGATAACCCACATTGCATTTGCCAATTGCTCTTGATGAGAAGTAGGTGTTGAAAGTCCTAACCAGCCGTATTCCAACAGATAAGTCATATTGCGAAGGTCGCCAGCAACGGCAACTGCGAAGGCAGCTTCGTCTATAGTCTTAACAGAAGTAAGGCCTGCTTCGGTTTCTTTTTCTGCGTTAAAGGCAGCAACTGTACGGTTTTGACCATTGCGGAAGAGCACGAATTCCAATCCGTGGAAGCCAAGTACTGAGTCGAAGTTACTGTTATTCTCGTACACATATTTAGCTGGATTCTCACCAGTAATACCTGCAATAACGTCAGCATTGTTCAAAGCTTGTGTCAATTGGCTATGGTCGAGAGGCCAAGAGTCGATATGTGGGTCGATTTGGTTATCAGTAGCGGCACCATAAAGGAATGCTTCGCTCTGTTCCCAATCGCGTCTTGCATCTTTGAAAGCTGCGCAAGCTGCGTCTATATCGTTCTGTGTTAGTGTTCCAGCCTTACGTTTTTGGTAAAGGTTTTGGCATGTTTTGTAGAGAACATCTGCCTTGTTAGCCAAATCTTGATATGTTGGTTTAATAACTGCATCGAGATAGTTAGAAATAATCTTACCCATTTCTGTTTTCTGTGCATTTGCTTTACTAGCACTTTCTGCCTGTTCGAGAGTTGTTTGTTGTTCCTCTGTTACGAGCGGACTTGGTGTTACATCGTCGCTACTGCTACATGAAACGAAACCTATTGAGAGGGTTCCTGCAAGCAGAAGCATTGCTAATTTTGTTACCTTTTTCATTGTTGTCTGAATTAAAAACTTAATGTTTATGATTTTATTTGATGGAATAAAATATCTTTTAGTTAGTCAGTTGCATTCTTTGTGGGTTGCAAACGTGGTGTGTTTCTCCTTATAGGAAGAAGCCTTCGTATGCAACTCCAATGTTGATAGCTGGTTCGTCGTTGTATCCTTTCTTGAGGTTTCGATAGTTATATTCTGCCTTTATGGCTATCTGTGGTATTGGATAGTAGTTTACACCAGCAGCAAAAATGGTTTTGTTAGTCCACTTTTTGGTTGTGCCATGTATGTAAGAGTCGTAGTGTTCAATGTGTCCGAAGAGATAAAGACGTTGGTTGTCGGCACGCAACTTACTAAATTGTGAGAAGATATCGTAACCAAACTCGAACATCATAGCCATTGCGTGGCTGCCAAAATACTTTCCGTTTCCTGTTTCGTATGGCTTAACGTATTGTGTGTTAGGGTATGCCAAGTTAGAAATTTCCTTTGCATTGCTAACGTAACCATAGTCTATATTTCCTCGTGCTATCCAATTGTAGCGATTGTATGTAAAGTCTAAGCTACCAAGATAGATGTTTCCTTTTATCTTTTTCTTTGCTCCGCGTTCGCTATCGTGTGGCACATTGTTGTGCATAGACTGTCCTGTGTATGCACTAACGCCTATGCGTAAGCCTGGAACAGAATAGTTGTCGATGCGTACGAGTGCTCCATACTTGTTAGCAACCTCGAATTCGAATGGATTTGATGTACCTTTCTGAATCCAATTGGCACGGCTGAAGTGGTAAGCATCTAAGCCTGCGATGAATTGTGCCTCGTATTTGAAGTCGCCTTTACGTCCCCAAAACGATACACCAGTCTGGTGCCATGTGCTTGGAAGTATGGTATTTTCGCCTTCTGGGCGATATACGGTGAAGAAGTTCAGCGGTTCGTGGTGTGCGTTTACTAATCCGAAAGGCACTACAATGTGTCCTGCTCTGATGTTAAATGCACTTCCAAACGATTTCTGAAGCCAGAATTGTTCTAGTTCAACCTCGCCTCCTTTTTCGGTTTCGTTCTCGAATTCAATGGCTTCATCTGCCTCGTATTCTATTGAAGAGCCAGATCCACCATGTTCAAATTCTATTTCTGAGCCCATACTCCAACCCTTTCCGAAGTTGTATCCTAAATAGATTACTGCATGGGGGATATCAAATCTGCCATGACTGGGGTCGTTTTTATAAAGTCGTGGTGTAGTGTAGCGGTTTCCGTTGTCGCTATAAAAATTGCGCGAAAAGGCTGCTTCGCCATATCCTCCTAAGCTAAGTCTGTTTCCTTTTACATGGTTCATCACCGAATCTACCGCATTTATTTGTGCCTTTGCTGTAGTTGTTAATCCACACAACAAAGCTCCTGCAAATAATGTTGTGATTATCCTGCTCATAAAATCTACCTTTTTTTTTGTATATACTTATAATAATTGATTGCAAAAGTAGTTCTTTTTCTCTTTTGGTGCAATACCTAAATGTTATGTATTTTTAGGTAAAAATGGTTTACTTTAGTACAAAAATACCTACATTAGGGTATATGTTCTATTTGTTTTAGTGTTTAAAATGCCCTTGTATGGCTATTTTACTTTATAAACATCATCTAAAATGGGGAGCGGATGCTATGTTTCTATTTAACGAAATGGGGGCAAAGTTGATGCTATTACAATGAATTGTGATACAATTTAAGGGGTCTACTCTCTGGTTAGAAGTGTGATATATATATAATAAGGTGTAATCTGCAATGCAAAAGTATGGTTTTTGTTTTTTGAATGTTATGTTGTTGCAAATCGTTTGCAACGCATTTCGTGGGTGAACGTGGATATTTCACAGAATGTTTGTAACTTGTTCTTTATCTGTATGTTACATAATCGTCATACAAAAGTATGGTTTTTGCCGTGTAAAAGTATGGTTTTTGGCGTGCAAAAAGGGGGTTTTTACAACGCAAAAAGGGGGTTTTTGAAAGAGCATATAGGTATATTGGGTGTGTGAAATGTTCTAACGAGCTATGTGATAGATTGCTATGTACAACCCTTGACGGTGTTTTTGTTTGTAGAAAGGGTAGGAACAAATGGATACGGAGAGCCTAAAACGACTGTTAATTATATAAAAAGGTAGGCAGAAAATGAAGGGTGTATAAAGTTATTTTTATAACTTTGTTTCCAACAGTCATTGTTGTTTGCTAACTTCTTTACTCGTTCGCAACAGCCGAATCAAGCATATTGTGGACAAGGAATCCCCGAAAGAATAAAATCGAAACGCATAACCAATGAATATAAAACAGCAAGGAAACGGGCAGCAGACAACCTGATGATATAAGCAAATGCAACTATGGAAAGATTCAGAAGCCTAATTTTGTGCATCATACTGGTAGCCTTCGCTACGGCAAACTATGCACAACCTATTAGAAAAAGACAATCAACAGTGCGCAAAACTGTAACGCACAAAAATTATTATGCACTGGCAATAAAGGCAATAAAGGCAAATAATCTTGCCGAACTAGATGCCAACATTAAGCACATTGGCAACATCGACTCGCTGATAGCTGCAGACAATTATCACGCTTATACGCTTTTGGGGTATGCATTACTGTATAAAAACAAGACTGCTACACAGAGACTTATTGAAAAAAAGGCTGATATTGGCTGTGTTTACTCTGACGATGTGTTTACGTTCGATGCTCTTTATATGGCTATAAACAATGCCGATATCTATCTTGTAAAGCAGTTGTTGGCGTTAGGAACCAATCCTAACCAGCCTTATAACGAAGATGGGCTGTGCCCGTTGATGATGTGTTGCGACCTGAACAACGTTCCAATGGCATCTCTTTTATTAGAAAGTGGCGCAAAAGCCGATGGCGTAGGCAATCTCGGAGGCGATAATGTAAGTTTTCCTTTAATAGTTGCGGTAGAGAAGAAGAATACAAACATGGTGCAATTGCTGCTGAAACACGGTGCAAAACGAAATGTAAAGAACAATACAGGGCAAACTCCTATCTCGATAGCACGTAGCCAAAAGTCGGCAAAAATCGTAAAAATGTTGGAGAAAAGGTAACGCACCGCCACAGCAAATATGCCTGACATCAACATAATAGAACAACTAAAACAGCATAACAGTATGACGAGAAAAATGTTTTATATATTGGTTGGTCTCCTTTTCTTTGTAGGTTGCCGCCAAACTAACGCAAACTTAGCATTAACAAAAGCAGTGCAACGCAATGGCAAAGCGAAAAGTCTGTTGCAGGAGAAAAGCGATACAAAAGAGCAGAGAAATAACAATGCCACCACAAACTGGGGCGCTATCCATGCAAAATATGCAGCTATGAAGTATAAAACGGAGGATAGCTGGGAACTTGTGTGGTATAAAGACTACACAGGAAACTCGGATAGCAGTCCCATTGATGAGCTGAAAAGTATGAAAATAAAGCTTTTCGGCGACTCAATACTTTACTTAAACGACAAGAAACTTAAGGTTTGTAGCACCGTACGCAACCCTTTTATGTATCAACGCGATGCCCTTTACTATCCTTATCTCACAAAATATTTTGCCAATTTAGGCATCAACATTACCAAATCTGTCCCCGTTCTGCTTCTGCAATCCACTATGAAAGACGTTTACAGCGATATGCTGGAATACATTTACACGGGTAAATATCTTGCGTTATACTGCAAAGGATATGTCGGAGTATACAAGTACATCAGGCGAAAAGACCAAGGGCAGCCTTCTCCAACAGCACATTTAGTGTATACAGATGCCGATTTATATAAAGATATTGATAAAGAAATGAGCAGCAAACACGCCCAACAATACAACATACGTGCATATAAAAGAAAACTTAAGGTGGTTGCTGGAGACCGCATAGAGGAGATACAAAACGGCAAGGGGTTCGATTTTGTGAAGCTACCCAGCTATAAAGGCTTCCCCATCTTGGTCTGTTTTAACTACAACGCGGACGATGAGTTCCTTATATTCACCTATCGTAACAACTCTATAAGTATTGATAACTGTATCAACGTCTTAGCCTTCAGCTCTTACAACAACGAAAAAGAAAGTTTTGCAATATACTCTGACGGAACTATATACGTAAAAACTGTAGATGGAAAGAAAGTTCACATAACCGTTTATCGCATTAATGATGAAGGCGATTTCTATGAATTGAATTAAAAACCTCATGGAAAATGTAGACGGAAGTGTTACAATAATAGTATATCGAACACTGTATTTTAAATATATATAGAGGCCTAAATAGACCAGCCCATTGGCTTTCTCGCTTTTGTGTTGTGTATATGCCTATTATGTATAATGTGTAATGCTTCTTTTGAATCTACCTTTTATATTGTGGGCGATTGTTTTTTGTTTTTTTTAGAACGCAGAAATAAGCATCTGTGGAATAGTTAGCGAACAATTGCTTTTATGTGTTTTTTGGTGCTTTGAGATATTAAGGTGTTATAGTTTGTTGTGTTTTTAGCGCAATTAAGCAAAGTAATGTGTAAAAATAGTTTGCAATATGAAATTAAAATATTATATTTGCACACATAAAAGCATATAAAACAACAATCTAATAAAACAAACAAAACACCCTATACCTCTGCTACGGTGTTGCTCTAAACGAGTTTTTACAGAGAGGTTTAATGCTTATGAAAAAATATTTTATACCCAATGTATGTAAAGTTGCTATGTTATTGCCACTAATATTTATGTTTTTGTTTCCTGTTTGTAGTAAGGCACAAGTGCAATACGACCTTTCTGTTGGTGGTGAAAAGGTTTGTTCTGCAAATTATAACGACCTGACTGTGGTGAAAGGAGTAAGTGGGACGGTGAAATATGACCCTGATACAAAAACACTAACCTTGCAAGATGCAACAATAGACACACCAAATAAAAATCCGATAGAATCGCAAATAGAAGGTTTAACAATAAAAGTTGTCGGTGTAAATAAAGTTACTTCTAGTGGGTTTCCATCTATGTTATTTCATAAACCTGCAACTATAGTAGGTGATGGAACACTCGATGTAGGCGGTGATGGTTGGGTTGGTATCTTCGTTCTTAGTACTACACTCACCATAGAGAATTGTACACTAAATGTGAAAGGTGCACAATATGGTATAAATGGATTAGGAGGAAAAGACGATAAGATTGTTATTAGGAATGCAACTGTTAGTGCTGAAGGAAAAAAGAATGGTTCTGTTCGTGATATTGCCGAGCTTACGCTGATTGGTTGTAAGATTTCTGAACCAGAAGGAGCTGAATTTGATTCGATGTTACACGCAATAATATTAAACGATAAAATCTTAAAAGAGAAAGTTGTTATTGCGAAAGACCCTACAATGGTAGATATGCCGAATGCAGAAAAGGTGTCTCGCCCAAAAGTTTATACGCTCAATGGTATATGCGTGCAGGGTGAATTGGAAAATCAACCCACGGGTGTGTATATAGTGAATGGTAAGAAAATAGTGAAGAAATAACTATCTACACATTGTTTTAGTCCGATTTAACGTATCTTTGTGAAGCAAGACAGCTACGAATATTTCCATATTACAGATAAGATGCGATTTAAGAACAAGCAAGATAAGTCTACCATTGTTTACAACGAATATATTGTGCTTACTAACATTCCAGAAAAGGCATATCGCTATATTGTGAATGGAAAGTCGGCAATTGAATGGATTATGGACCGCTATCAAGTAAAAACAGATAAGAAGTCGCTTATTAAGAACGATTGTAACGATTGGGCACGTGAGCACAACCAACCACGTTATATTTTTGATTTGTTGCAGTCGGTTATCAATCTTTCTATCCAGACAGTTGATATTGTAGAGAGTTTACCTAAACTCAAATTCGATAATTAATAACTTATGAACAAAAAAAGTTTCTTTATTGGCATGTTGTCGGGTGTTGTTCTGACAATAGTTGCTTTGGTTGTTATTGCCTTTGTAAGACAAAAGAACAACGAAGACGATGCTATACAGCGTCTTGAAAAGCCTGTTAGCTATGAAAACAAAAAGATAACATCGTTTAAGGTGTTTCAGGTGATTGGTGAAGATGCTGCTTTAGCAAAAGAAATATCTGACAAGGAATTAGATATGTATCTTGGCAATACGGTTGTGCTGATTGGTAAAGACTTTTATAGTGATCAGGTTATCACAATAAAGAATCCTAAACGAATAGGAACATATAGCTATACCAACAATGGTGGTATGCCAAAGACAGTGCCTATCATTGAAGGAGAAATAACTTCTAACTAACATTCAATAAGAATTTTGACGTGTGGTGCTTTGGCAGCTATCACCATACTATAACATCGTCGGTGTTAGAAAGCACTGGTTGGGCATTCTTAGTGTTGATAAGCAGTAGGGTGTAGATGTATTCGTATTGACGAGAATTGTATTGCAACGAAAATTGAACTGTGCCGCCATTGGCAGAGAATGTTGTTACAAAAGGGTCGGCTGCCAGTTGCTGTTGCGCATCGTGTGGCAAGAGGTGTGTTTCGTAGTAGTTTTCGAAGATGGGATTGCCGTAACGGGTGCGATAAATATTGGTTAATATTCGGTAGCTTCGTAGTGGATTGTTTACGTTGGTGAAGAAAATGCGCACCGTGTCTACTTGTTCGTTGGTGTTTTTTCCTATTTCAACGATGCAAGGAATGCTTTCGAAACGTCCGCTAAGAATAGTGTTGGTTTTGTTTATGGGCAGTTGGGGTGGGGCAGTTTCTGTTTTAAAACCTTTTGCCATTAACGAATCGGCAAAGGCTGTGGCTGTATTGTTGAGCGAAATTCCACAGAATGTAAGGTGTTGATGCTCAACAATTGTGGTGTTTTGCGCTTTTAAAAATGTGCAAGACAATAGTAGAAATGAAGCGAAAAGAACTCTCATATAAGAATAACGTGTTTGTTTGCAGAATATTTTGTTTGTTTATGGTTGGTTTGGCTTTTCTACCAAATTAAGCTCTCATTGTTGGTATGGTATAGTGCTATAAAGGGTACTGTTTGTGTTGTGATGTGTGAGACGCTATTGACAGATATCTAAGACGAGCGTGACAGATATCTGAGACGAGCGTGAGAGATATCTGAAACCGAAGAGCCTTAATGTTTGCGATATGCTGTTTTGTTTATGCGTAAGAAGTAGGTGTTATTTGTAAGTTCTCTGCCTGTTTTCTGTTGAAATAAAAAAGTGCCTAAAGGAACTATACCTTTAGACACTTTTATTATTTAAAGCAATATTCTAATTCTGCTTAAATGGCTGCTGCAATCCATTCGTAAACGTAGCTGCAAACACCAAACAGTATGATGCCAGTGGTGCAAACAGCAAGAGCAAACTTTGTGTTGCAATCGCTCTTGAAAGTTGGCATAGGAGCATCGCTGTGGTTTATATACATCGCCTTAACTATTTTTAGATAGTAGTAGAGCGAAACCACGGTGTTTATGAGTGCAACAAACAGTATTACGTAAGTCCACGCTCCCTCGCTTGTAGCTATGTCGGCACCTTTTACGCCCGACATAAACACAAAGAATTTAGAGAACATTCCTGCAAATGGTGGTATACCACCCAGCGAGAACATTGCAATAGTCATAAGGAAGCTAAGGCGTGGATTGGTTTTGTAGAATCCATTATAGTCGGCAATGTTTGTTTTGCCACCATTGTTTTGTTCTACAACGGCAATAATGGTGAACACCGCCATATTGGCAACCACATATATAAGAACGTAATAGCTTAATGCGGCTACAGACGATTCCCAGCTGTTGCCCAATGCTGCAAGCATGATGTAGCCTGCTTGCGAGATTGAACTGAACGCCATGAAACGTTTCAATTCGCCTTGACGAATGGCAAAAAGGTTGGCTACGGTGATAGAAAGTGCAACCACAATCATCATAAGCACGTGCCAATAGGCAATCATTCCGCCGAAAACGTGGAACAAAATGCTTAAAAGTGTAAAGGCTGCTGCACCTTTAGAAATAACACTGAGGTAGCCTGTAACTGTGGTGGGTGCACCTTGATAAGTGTCGGCAGTCCAGAAGTGGAATGGCACGAGCGAGATTTTAAAGCCAAGACCACTGAAGAAGAATACCAGTCCCATAATGGTGAACGGAGTGGCTTGCAAATTAGTTGCGATATCGGTAAAATACATAGTGCCGTACGCACCATAAAGGAAGCTAATGCCATAGAGCATTACACCGCTCGAGAAAGTTGCTGTGAGTATAAATTTAGCTGCTGCTTCAGCCGAATTGTTGCGATAAGCATCGAAAGCAATAACGCACGCCATTGGAACAGATGCCATTTCTAAGCCCAAGAAGAACATAAGGAAGTTTCCTGCGCTCATCATAACCTCCATACCCAAAAGTGTAGAGACAGCTAACATATAAAATTCGCCTTCTTTCCCGCTTTTTTCTGCCCATACACGGCTCTGCAATACTACGATGAAAGTACCAAAAGCAAGGATAGTTTTCATAACATTAATTGCGGTAGACGTGGTATACATTCCTCCGAATGCATCTTCAGGTTGCAACTGGAGCATACAAACCACAGTGTTGGCAAGCAAGAGTGCGGAAGCCAACGGATTGAACCATTTGCGTTCTTCGGTCTTTGCTGAAATAAAGTCAGCAACGAAAAGGATTATCAGAATGGCAACAAGACTTGCCTCTGGTATCATTTTAAAGAAATCATTATAATTCATATTGCTACTTTATTATTATAAATTACCTAATTGTGGAACGTATTCAATGATGTGTTCGAATATAGGGTGAACAGCATCTATAATCATATTCTCGAAGAATAATGGGCATATACCAAGACCAGCAACGCAGAAGATGAGGCCCGCAATAGCGAAGCGCTCGTCCCAGCTGGCATCGTGCAATTCGTAGAACTTCTTGTTTGGAATGGTTTGGAATAGAATTTTTCCCACCACGCGAAGAATATAAACTGCTGTAATAACAATAGACGTACATGCCACAATGGTGCAAACACGGTGGAACATTCCTGCGTTTTCGAACGAACCAATAAAGATGGTCATTTCGGCAACGAAACCAGAGAAACCAGGCAAACCAAGGTTAGCCAAACCAGCCACTACATACGAAACGGCGAGGAATGGTATAACCTTCATTAAGCCGCCAAGGTATCGAACGTCGCGCGTACCAGCACGGTGATAAATCATACCAATACAAGCGAAGAACAAAGCTGTCATTAAACCGTGAGATAGCATTTGAAGAATAGCACCCGTTATGGCAGTTTGTGTTGTCATAACCAATGCGAAGAGCACCATACCACAGTGAGAAACCGAAGAGTAAGCATTAATGTACTTTAAGTCGGTTTGTACACAGGCAGAGAGCGCACCATAAACCACCGAAATGGTTGTAAGAATAAGGAACACAGGTGCCCACATCTCGAGCGCATCAGGCATAATGTACATAGCAATACGCAAACAGCCATAGCCACCCAGCTTCATTAATACACCAGCGTGGAGCATAGACACAGCCGTAGGGGCTGAAGCATGTCCATCGGGCGACCATGTGTGGAATGGGAACAACGCTCCGAGTATGCCAAAGCCAATGAATACAAATGGGAAGAAGATATTTTGCGCTGTTTTCGACATTGCGTGCATCTTTGCAAGTTCTATTACGTCCATTGTAGAACCACCACTGAAGTAGTATATTCCGAGGAAACCAAAGATGAGTAAGCCTGAACCACCCATCAACATAAGGGTGAGTTTCATAGCCGAGTACTCTTTTGCACCTGTTCCCCAAACTCCAATAAGAAGATACATAGGTATCAGCGCAACCTCGTAGAACATAAACATGGTGAACATATCGGTTGAAATAAAGAAACCGAACACACCAGATGAGAGTAAAACAAACCAAAGGAAATATTCCTTCTTCATTGGTTCGAGTTGCCAACTGGCAAATGTACCTGTGAAAACAATGATAGCCGAAAGCAAAATCATTACCACCGAAATACCATCAACACCCACAGCGAAAGCTATGTTTAACGGTTTAAACCACATAGCCGAATTAGCCAATAGCATAGTATCGGTATTTCCTGCAGCACGTTGTTGCACAAAATAGATGGTGAGCCATATTGCACCAATCAACAAAGCAGAGGCACCTGCTACCATCACGCCGCGTACCTGATTGTCGTTCTTAGCGACCCAAAGGCCGAGAAGCATCAGTACGGGGATTATTACAAATATTGTTAATATCCAACTCATCTCTTTATATCAAGCAAAGTATTACTAATGTTAAAGCCACAGTTCCTGTAATGAACCAAATTGCATACTGACGAACATCGCCACTCTGCCATGGACGAATGCTTTCGCCTGCCTCTTGAGTACCCCAAGCAAGGAAGTTGAAAGTGCCGTCGATGACGTGGCGGTCGAACCACGCAATTGGAATAGAGAAGCAACGGAAAACAATCTTATGTGTAAAGAATTGCCAAGCGTTGTCAATATAAAATCTGTTGAGAGCTGCCTTGTGGAGTCCTGGCATACTTTTAGCAAGCTTATCGGCAACAGGATTGTTCTTAGGCATATACATCCATGTAGCAAGACTAATGCCGATGGCTGCTGCCAAGAGACTAAACCAAGCTACACTTGAGAAATGGAAGTGCTGTAGGTGAATGTCTGCGCTTTGTCCGGTTGCAGAAACAAAGTGTCCGAATGGAATCCAACCAGCAAAGATTGAAATGATAGCGAGGAATACTAATGGTCCCCACATAACAAATGGAACTTCTTGTGGACGGCGACGTGTTTCAGGGTCTTCCTCGTAATAAGACTTGCCCCAGAAGATAACATAATACAAACGGAACATATAGAATGCCGTCATACCAGAAACTAAAGTCATAAACCAACCTAAAACGGGTGAGAATTGGAAGCAAGCGCTTACAATCTCGTCTTTAGAGAAGAAACCAGCAAAGGGCCATACACCACTAATGGCAATGCAACCAATGAGGAAACAAGCATTTGTGATTGGCATATACTTGTGCAATCCGCCCATATATTCCTTGAAATTGCTACCAATAATAACGATGATAGCACCAGAGCAGAGGAATAACAACGCCTTAAACATAGCGTGGGTGAACAAGTGGAACATAGATGCCATATAGCCTAAACCACCTTCTTCGTTGTCGATAGCATAGCAAACACCAAGCGCAACAAGCATATAAGCTATTTGCGAAATAGTAGAGAAGGCTAAGCCACGCTTTATATCGCGCTGACAACATGCTACGGCTGCTGCATAGAAAGCAGTGAACGCTGCAATATAAGCAATCCAATGAAGTTGCTCGATAGCTCCATACTTAATATAAATAGGGAATAGACTTGCTACCTGGAATACACCTGCAACCACCATTGTAGCAGCGTGGATAAGTGCCGACACTGGTGTTGGACCCTCCATAGCATCTGGCAACCAGATGTGAAGAGGGAACATAGCCGATTTACCCGCACCACCTATAAACATTAGGAATAGAGCTGTTGGTATAGCCCACGCCGTTGCAGGGTCTGAAGCTATGTTGTGCAGTTGAGTAGCTAAAGCTCCATCTGCAGAGAGGTCAAAGTTGAACGTCTTAACATAGAAACTGAAGAACAGAATACCTATTAAGAAAAACAAATCGGCAAAACGAGTAACAATGAACGCCTTCTTGCTTGCATGCACAGCAGTGTGCTTTGGATAGTAAAAACCAATAAGCAAGTAAGAGCATACACCCACCAACTCCCAAAAGAGATACATCTGGAAAACGTTGGTTGCTACTACCAAACCTAACATTGACATTGTGAACAATGACAAGTAAGCATAGAAACGTTGGAAACCGTGTTCGTATTCTTCAAACTTATAGTTCTTATCGCGTTCTGCCATATAGCCAAACGAATAGATATGAACCATAAAGCTTACAGTGGTAATAACAACAAGCATCATTACACTGATAGGACTTAGACGGAAACCAATATTAAATGTCAATAACTCAGAGAACTTCAACCACGTTAAGTTGAATACAGTTACAGTGGGGTAAACGCCACTTGCCAAGCGTCCATCTACAACATGGAAGGTTTGCCCCATTGCTGTGTATTCGCCAGTATAGAAAAAATACTGATAGGCTGTGTAGAGACTCAAGACAAAAAGCACGCCCAACATGCATGTACCGATGATACCTGCCATCGGTTTAGGCATCTTCATACCTGCCAATCCCAATACGATTGCGCTTAGAAAAGGTAGAAGAAGTATTAAAAATGCGTAATCAAACATAGCTCTTTTTTATAATTTCATATTTTCAATACTGTTCACCTGATCGCTGTGCAAGTGTCGGTAAACATTAATAATAATAGCTAATGCAACAGCAGACTCGGCTGCGCTTACACCAATAGAGAAGATAGTGAAGAACATACCTTCGTATCCATCGGGATAAAGCAAACGGTTGAAAGCTGCAAAGTTAAGGTCTACGCTATTGAGAACTAACTCTATGGAAATGAGCATTGCTACTAAATTACGTCGAGTAACAAAGCCAAAGACTCCTATAAAGAACAATAAGCCACTAAGGACAAAGAAATATTCTACTGGTATCATTATTCTTTTACCTCCTCTTCTTTCTTCTGTTTATTCAAAATAACCAAACCTCCAATAATGCATGCTAACAAGAAAACCGATATGAATTCGAATGGCAATACATAGCCATATTTGTCTGGACTCATAAGTGTTTTACCTATCACTTGCATTGAAACTTCTGTATCGGCAGTGTTGGTAGATACTAATTCGCTGAAAATCTTATTCTTTAAGAATACGCCTAATACGGTTGCAAGACCCACAAGCGCAATAGCTCCAGCAAGAATGGTACGTTTCCCAAGCCATCTTTCCGATAAACCCTGAAGTGTTCGCTTGCTTACCAACTGAATTGCAAATACATACATTACGGTGATACCACCAGCATAGATGCTGATTTGAGCAGCACCAAGGAATGTATAGTCGAGCAGGAAATAAAGTCCTGCTACGCCAAAGAGCACAAACAGCAATGCTGTTGCAGCTCGCATGATGCGTTTTGTAGACACGCAGAATACTGCAGAGGCAAGTATTACTACCGCTAAAATCGCAAACACAATTAAATTAGCCATAACTTTATCTCCTCTTTATTTCTTTTTTGTATTAAATGTTCCTACTGTCCAATTGGCGCCACCATCTATAAGGTTAGGTAATGATCCTCCCTTATATACTTCTTCGTTTAGGTGCAATACTAGTTTTGAACGGTCGAAAACAGCATTTTCGAAGTCGTTTGTAAACTCAATAGCATCAAAGTTGCAAGCGTTTACACACAATTGGCAGAACATACAGTCGCCCAAATCGTATTGATAGTCGAGCAGTGCACGTTTCTTTCTACCTGTTTCTGGGTCTTCGCGCATTTCGCTTGCTATGCGAATTGTACCGTTTGGACATGCTTTCTCGCACATAAGGCACGCTACGCATTTGTAGTTTTCGTTTTCGTCTCGTTTAAAAACTAAACGTCCGCGGTGTCGTGGTGCTACGTGGAGAGTTGTTTTACGGTTTTCTGGATATTGCTCAGTAGACTTAGGCGTGAAGTATTCCTTCATAGTAGTCTTCAAACCTGTTGCCAATGTCTTGAAAGCATTTCCAATTTCACCGAAATATGATTCTTTATTTTCCATTAGAACAATGAATTCTTAATTTACTTTACGATTATCTTGTTATGCGATTTTGAATGTCCAACCGAACGCTACGCACACTGTCATAAGCACCAATATAACAAGACTGAGTGGCATAAGATATTTCCACTCGAGCTTTAATATTTGGTCTACACGTAAACGGGGGAATGTCCAGCGTATCCACATAAGAAGAAATACTACTACAAAGGTCTTTCCAAGGAACCAAACAATACCTGGAATAAGGTTCATTAGGTTATCAAAACCTTCTATACCTATATTAATAGGTGCCCAACCGCCAAGGAATATTGTAGTTGCAAGACCTGATATTACAAAGAGGTTCAGATATTCTGCCAAATAGTAGAAGCCGAATCCCATACCACTATATTCTGTGTGGTAGCCTGCTGTAAGCTCACTTTCGGCTTCGGCAAGGTCGAACGGACCACGGTTTGCTTCTGCGTTACCTGCAATACAGAACACGATGAAGCCTAACAGGGCAGGAATGTGTCCTTGGAAGATAAGCCATTGCCACGGACCTGTTTGTGCTTCAACGATGCCAGATATCTGCATAGTACGCGTAAGTACCACGGCTGATATGAGGCAGATGCCCAATGAGAGTTCGTAAGATATCATTTGAACGGCTGCACGCATAGCAGAGAGCACAGAATACTTATTGTTACTTGCCCAACCAGCGATAAATACGCCTAACACTCCGATGGAGCTAATGGCTGTTACAAGAAATATTCCTACGTTGAAGTCGAGTACGGCTGCGCCTTTATTCCATGGAAGGAACGAGAATGTGCCGATAGATGCTGCTATTACAAGGAATGGTGCAAGGTAGTAAAGCAGTTTATCGGCTTTATCTACGGTGAATATCTCCTTGATAAGCATTTTCAGTACATCGGCAAACACCTGTAATGTACCCCACCAACCCACGCGAACTGGACCGATACGGCACTGGAAGTAAGCACAAACCTTACGTTCCATAAAAATAAGAATGATGGCGAGCACGGCATAACCCACGATGATGGCTACGCCTACGAGCACACACTCTATAAGAATGGCGCTGAAATTGCCGAGCCCCAAAGTTTGTCTTAGTAGCTCGTCGAACCATCTTGTTACTATACTAAAATCGAACATGTATATGATTTATTTCTTAATTCATTATTTATATATAGTTTTTCTCTTAGCGATCGATGTCTGGAATAACAAAATCGAGTGCTGCGCCTGTTGTTACAAGGTCGGCTATTTTCTGTCCTTTCAGCATCTTGTCCATTGCTCCTACCAATGTTAGACCCATTGGACGGAACTTTAAGCGATATGGGCTCTTGTCGCCTCGCGAGTCAAGATATGCACCAAATTCACCACTTGCGCCTTCTACAGAGAAGTACCACTGACCTTCTGGCACCTTAATGATTGGCTTCTGTTTTATATAGAAGTCGCCTTCGGGTATATTATCGATGAGTTGTTCAATGATATTCAAACTTTGGTACATTTCCTTAATGTGGCAATAGTAGCGATCCATAGAGTCTCCACCCGTCATTACCACCTCTTCGAAGTCCACTTTGTCGTAAACGGTATATGGGTGGTGTTTACGAACATCGTTACGCCAGCCGCTTGCACGTCCTGCCGGACCTGTTACGCCATAGCTGATGCACTCTTTTTCGTCCATTGGACCTATGCCAACAAAGCGTTGATGTGTGATGACGTTATCGCCGAAGACATCGAGATACTCTTGTATCATTGGTCTTAGATATTTGCAGAGCTTCTTTGTGTTTTCTACAAAGTTCGGGTCTATGTCGTCTTGCAATCCACCTATTCTATAATAGTTTTGAATTAGTCGTCCACCAGTAGTTTCTTCCATTACGTTCAAAACGTGTTCGCGGTCGCGCATACCGTAGAGCATTGCTGTAAGTGCACCTAAGTCTTGTGCACAGCACGATGTGTAGAGCAAGTGGTTGTCTATGCGTTGCAATTCGTCCATTATGGTACGAATATATAGAATACGCTCCGACAGTTCAATGCCCATTGCTTCTTCTATGACGCCTACCAATGCGTGGCGGTGCATCATAGCCGAAAGATAGTTCATACGGTCGGTCAGAGCGAGTGTTTGTGGATAGGTGTACGATTCGCACATTTTTTCTATACCACGATGGATATATCCGAGGTGTGGATATATATGTTCTACTTTTTCGCCATCGAGCACTGTTTGCAAACGCAATACACCGTGTGTTGATGGGTGCTGTGGACCGATGTTCACCACAAACTGGTCGTTAGTAAACAGCTGGTGTGTGGTTGCTGTTAGTTGTCCATCTGCATTTAGGTTCCATTCTGTTGTGGTATCCACTTCTATGTCGTCTTCTGTGGTATACATATTCTTCGCAGGGTCCATATCGTAATCCTTGCGAAGTGGATAACCCACGAAGTCGTTTCTTAAGAAGAGGCGTCGCATATCGGGGTGTCCAAGGAACTTAATGCCAAAGAAATCGTAAACCTCACGTTCTAACAAGTCGGCGTCTGCCCACAGATTGCATACTGTTGGTATAACATATTCTTGTTCTACCTGTTTTGCAAGTTGTTTTACAGAGCATCGTTCGTGTGTTTGCGTATTTTCAAGTATATAGATACAGCCCAGACCTTCTTCTGTTCCGAAGTCTTCTCCAACTATTGTTACAAGGTAGTCGAAATGCTGTTCCTTTTTCAGTTTTGCCATTTCGTCGGCAAAACGTTCAAAACCAAACTCTTTATTTTCTAATTTCATTTTCCGTACCTTATTTATTAGTTAGCTGCTGTATTGTTGTCGTTAGGCTGTTGTTTATTTTCTGCTTCGTTTAGCTTATCTAACTCTTTGCCTAATTTTTCCACATCTTCTTTCGTTACAGGTTTATCTACAACGATTGTTTCTTTTTTTGGTGCTGCTGCATCGGTAGGTTTTGCTGCTGGTCGTGCTGGTTTAGCTGCTGGACGAGCAGGTTTCTGTGTAGCTTTATATGCTTCTTCCCATGCTGCTTCTCGTTTTTCTTTTATCGCTTCGGTAGATATTCCGAGTTTTTCTTCGAATATTAACTCTTCGTTACTAACTCCAAGTTTACTTTCTTCGGTTGTTTGTTTATGGTTTGCACCTCCAAAGAATTTCTCAATTTTCACTTTACGTTGTAGCTGCATCATTCCGTAAATAATGGCTTCTGGTCGTGGTGGACAGCCAGGAATGTAAACATCTACAGGAATAATTTCGTCTATTCCACGCATTACGTGATAGCTGTCTTTAAACGGACCACCAGATATTGCGCAGCCGCCCACTGCTATTACGTATTTTGGCTCTGCCATCTGGTCGTACAAGCGTTTTAGTGCTGGTGCCATTTTGTTTGTTATGGTTCCGGCACACATTATCAGGTCTGCCTGTCGTGGAGAGTTACGGGTAACCTCGAAACCAAATCGAGAGAAATCGTAACGTGCGCAGCCCACTGCCATAAATTCAATACCACAGCAAGAGGTTGCGAATGTAAGCGACCATAGCGAGTTGCTACGTCCCCAGTTTATTAATTGGTCGAGACTTCCTAATACAAGGTTTGTACCTCCGTTGTTTAGCTCGTCTGCCATCTTCTCCAGAGTGCTGTTATCCTTCCACTCATCGTAAGGCATTGCCTTAATTTTAGGTTTCCTTATTTCCATTCAAGCGCTCCTTTCCGCCAAGCGTAAGCTAAGCCAAAAACTAACACCAACATAAAAAATCCGATTGTTGCCAACGCTAAGACACCATACGTGCTCACCACTACCGCCCATGGGTAAAGGAACACTGTCTCTACATCGAACATCAAGAAAAGGATAGCAAACAGGTAGTAGCCTACGTGCATTGGCAACCATGATGTGCCATAGGTAGGAATACCACACTCGTAAGGTTCACCTTTCGTCGGATTGTAAGAACGGGGACCCAATAGTTTAGCTGTAACGTATGCTACAACAACCAAAAAGGCTGCCGTTATGAAGACGGTGATAAAAAGTGTAAAATACATAAATCTATATAGCTATAATAATATTACATCATAAATGTTAGAGTATAAGATATCTTAAACGCTTGCAAAGTTACAAAATTAATTATTAATGTTGCAAGAAAACTATAAAAAATGTGCCCTTTTTGTAATGCCAGCTTTACAAACGTAAATTTAACCCATATCTGTTATTATACCACAATATGTATAGTCCTTATTGCTTTTGCATTGTTTCCTAACATCTTTTGTTTTCTTATCGGCATCTTGCCTGTCTTTGTAATTATTTCTGTTTAATGGCTGATATGGGCTATTAAGGTTTCAGCTATATATAAAAACTATGTGGTTATAATGGCTGAATGGCTCTTAACATAAATTGTTTTTTAAACTGTAGCATCATTACATTTTGTTTCTGCTGTTATTTCTTGCTCTCTTTTGTTTGAATGTTAGCCATTTTACTTGTTTTTCGGACTGGTGAGTATATATAAAATATGGTGTTTGTAACAAGTTGTGAATGAGGCTGATATGATGCACCAAAAAATATGACGTCTGTTTCGATTGCGACAGATATCTGAAACGATTGCGACAGACGTCTGTCACAATTGCGATAGATATCTGAAACTAACGCCCCATTCGAATTAAACTATTGGTTACACATTATTATATATAGCTTATACTGTTAAGTTCACACTGTTTTTATAGTCTTTCAAACTCATTGTAGTTACTTTTGCCTATACAATATGCTGTGATGGTGTGCACAACGAGAAAATAAAATTTGTAAAAGCTTTAACAACATAATGTTAGGTTTAAGGTGTTGCAATTGTGCAAAAATAGAACGAAAAAACATTACGAAATGCTTGCCATTTAGGTGCAAAAACACTATCTTTGTGCCATTACATAGTTACAAGTTGCGGTAGAGCGCACTTTTAATGAATTTGGAACAAACATTAACAACAGTAAGAAAGTATATTCTCATTAACCTAACACCACGCCCAAATCTCCGATACGGCGCTGTTCTGGAAAGGAACTGAAACAGGGAGATTTTGCTAAGATGAAGCCAAATTTACGTAGAAACAAGTTTGCGGTAATAGCCGCTCTATTCATCACAATGTTTGCAATGCCTATCGAAACATGGGCACAAGGCACAGCTAAAATTATTCTCGAAGCACACAATGTGTGGGGAGACGGCAGCGGATACCAGTTGTTGTTAGATGCCGACCACAATCTGTATGGCGACAAAATTCCCGTTGAAGGACCTATTTGGGACGATAACAATCCGCCAGCCAATCTTTACAGCGGTTTCGAATATACCATTCCTGCTAATGCCGACCCATCTACCACGCCAAAACACATGGTGGTTGATGGCGAAGAAAGCATAGACATACCTGCTGGTATATACGATTTCTGTATTGTGGCACCTCAGGCAGGCACTAAAATATGGATTGCGGGCGATGCCGACGGACCCACACGGGGAAACGATTATAAGTTTGAAGCAGGAAAAACCTACCGATTCACAATGCACATTGTGCACGAAGTGAACAACGATGGCGCAAAACTTCTAATTACAGAAGATGGAAAAATAGAAACCTATCAGCTGTGGGTGGCTGGTACGCAAGTTACGTCCGACAATTGTAACGACCTTCCACGTAGTAAGGGAGTAGTGCTTTACGACCCAGCAACAAAAGTACTAAGTTTGTACGATGCCACTATTAATGTGTATGGCACCGACGAAGCCATTAAAACATCAATGGACGACCTTACCATTCGTATGGAAGGTGAAAACACACTCGCCTCTACCGATGGACCAGCTATTCGTGTTGAAAAAGCAAAAAGCACCATTACAGGCGGTGGAAAAATGACGCTTACAGGCAAAGATTTTGGCATTTATGTTGCACCCAACGCATCGCTAACCATAGATAATAGTGGAATAGACAGCAAAGGGTCTATCGGCAACGAAATGGCAGGAGCCGAAATCACCATTAACAATTCTTCGGTTACAGCAAAAGGAAACACTTATGCCAGTATGTGCGGCATACAAACGCTATCGCTAAATGGCTGTTCTATAGTGAAACCATCTGGCGCTAGCTTCGATGCAAGTCTTGCCGGCATAGCTCTAAACAACGAATTGGTGAAAGACGAGGTGGTTATAAAAGCACAAGAATTAACCTATTACGACCTTGAGGTGGCAGGCAGACGCGTTACTTCAGCCAATTGCAACACACTGTCTAAACTCGATTATGTGAATGGAACTATTCTTTACGACCCAACAGCCAACGTTCTCACCTTTAAAGATGTGTCTATTGCAGGTGCTATAAATGCAGTGGTGTCGCACTCAGACAATCTTACAATAAAGCTTATTGGTAACAACAACTTTACAACCGAATATGTGGCTATTAGCTTTACAGCTCCGCTCACTATAACAGGTGGTGGAACGCTAACAGCTAAAAGTGTAAAAGATTGTGCCATTTATGCCAATCAAACCAATTTAACAATAGACAATTGTAATGTAAATGCCGAAAGTACGGTGTACGGAATTGCTGGCGATGGTGGCGATAACGAGCATCTTACCATAAAAAATGCCAACGTTACAGCCATAGGAACACAGTTTGGCTCTATTAGCGACTTTGCTTCTATTACGCTATCAGACTGCACTATAGCTCAACCAAATGGTGCTGTGTTCGACCCAACAAAACATTGCATAGCACTAAATGGCGAACCTGTGAAAACTAAAGTTGTTATTACGAACAACCCAGCGGGCATAGCTACTGCTAAAGGCGAAGATGCAAACACGCAAAACATCTATTCGGTTAGTGGTGTTCGTATGTCAAAACAGCTTAACAGTTTGTCAAAGGGTGTTTACATTGTAAATGGTCGTAAGGTAGTAAAATCGTTATAAATATCGCACGGCGATAGCAAGATATACCATAATTTTATTGTTTTGTGGGTGTAAGGGCACTATTAATCGGTGCCTTACACCTCACTTAATGTTTGCAGCTAAATACATTTTGGATAAACCACGTATGGTGGAATGTATGCTCTTAAACACATTTCGCATAATATATGTTTGACGGAATGAATGCTGTCAAATATGTTTTGGATTATATATGTTTTGCGGAATGAATGCTGCTAAATATGTTTTGGATTATATATGTTCTGCGGAATGAATGCTGTCAAATATGTTTTGGATTATATATGTTCTGCGGAATGAATGCTGCTAAATACATTTCGCATAATATATGTTTGACGGAATGAATGCTGCCAAATACATTTTGCATTAAACCAACAAACCTATATAACAGCTATAAAAAAAGAGAAGACCAACTGTCGTAAATTCGCTGGTCTTCTCCTAATCAAGTTATGAAAGAATTAAATGTATCTCTCTTATAAACCCCAACCCTTTTATTTTTTATACTTCTGTTGTTCGCTAATAAGCGGTGAAAGCAACAGCCTGAGTAGCGTTAGTACCAGTAGATGTCCAATATAACATCTGACTTCCTGGCTTATCTAAACGTGGATCGCAATCGTAATACATCTGATAAGACCCTGCAAATGGGAAGAATACACCCTTATCAATATCCTCCTCTGTAAAGTCTATCAATCTACAATTGTGTGTTCCATATCCACCCAAATTTACCCATGCGGAAGTGTTAGAACGTCTAAACCCACCTTTCCAACGTGTAGTTCCTTTCAAATTGCGGTCGGTTGTAGGTACATATAGCACACCTATCACGTCGTTTCCATTATCGTTATAATGGCCAATATATCCTACGGTGTTACACATAAGTTGTTCATAGTCGTGTTGAGAAGGCATTCTCCATGTACCTCTTGATACATAGTAAGCCACATCGCCATAGTCTTCGTGGTATGTAACCTGCTTTTGTATATCGCCACTAGCATTCCAGAAATGTGTTTGCGCACAATAGTTGTAGTGATGAGCTCTTGCGATATCGCCCCAACGGAAGTGATCGAACTTATCGGTTGTGAAGTGTCCAGGCAATCTCTGACCTCTTTGATATAGTGGGTAAGACTCTGTGTAGAAGAAATCCCAAGGTTTTTTAGCCAAATGGTATTGACTTAGCCACCCTTCTACCTGTGTTCCCATTTCAAATTGCAAGTTGTATTTCCCCCATTTGGTTCCAACAACATCAATCCAAGGGTCTTTTACCTTCTTTACAGTGATATCGTAAAACTTAGATTTCTTCACTTCCTGAGCTTTCATTGTAAGCCAATATTTATTACCATCGGCAGTTTCTACTAAGAAAGTAGGGTGAAATTCTACATCTGGGAACACAGCAATGAATAGTTCGTCTACAGGCTTTTGTGGAGTAACAGTGAAGCCAGAGTTGTCTCTGTCGCTGTATTCACCTGTTCCATCTTGCTGCTTTGTAACTAATTCCCCATTCTTCGAGATGGTGTTTTCTTGCATACTAAGTTCAACAGTTCCTGGCTTTGAACCTGTGTAGTTATAACGTAATGGGAAGAAGAGTGCAATATCGTCGCCACTCTTACAGTTTATTCTACCATCGAATTTAGATCTTACACCACCTGTTCTTGCATAGAGTGCCTCGAAACCATGTGGGTTTGTAATGTCGTAAACAAGAAACAAATCGCCCTTTTCAAATTCGTTAATTCCATACGGATTAACGGTAGAGCGAGTTTCTGCACTCGAAGGTGTGATGCTTACGTAATGTTCGGTAGCATCTTTTGAGTTTGTAACGTTTGAGTCGTTAGTGTCTATTTCGCTTGAACATGATGCCATAACAAGCGCT
>QWCZ01000030.1_pt1 | contig 75077 bp, 74 predicted proteins | sample 1972651 | NCBI WGS metagenome assembly QWCZ01 (sample SAMN09866695, study PRJNA288562) | Human oral metagenome isolate pre1_saliva, whole genome shotgun sequencing... | isolation source: mouth | host: Homo sapiens | place: USA: California
AACTTACGCTGTTCCCAAGGAGGAGCTTTTAAAGAAGCGTGGCATGTAAAATTAATCTGAATTGATATAAAATTGTGATATGATAGATACAATTGAAAGCGGACGTAAAAATCATGAATAAGTTATCAGTTAATTAACCTAATTAGAGAAAGGTGAGTGGCAAGAAATGAATTTAAAAAAGGTTCTTTGTGCTGGTTTTTTTATTGGGTTGACAGTGGTGACTAATATTAGTGCTATGACAGATAATGCTGGTGTATTGGGTGGTGTTGATAAAGATACGGATGTGTACTCGTATTTGAACTCCTACCCGTATCATTTAGTCAGCACTGATCACCGGTATGTTGCACATGACTTGTATGCGTCTGATGATAATTGTGTGCTTGTCGATGTGTGGGATAATCGTGTAGGACAAGTCTTTTTAGTGGCTCCTGGGTATACAACGAATAAGGGAATTTCAGTGGGGATGACGTTTAATGATGTTGTATATGCTTATGGCAAGGTTTATAGGAATGAGCCTGTAGACTATCGAGAAATTTATGGTGTATATGATGATAATTCGTGGTCAAAAAACTATAGTGGATATGGAGTTGTTGAATATGTCTCTTCTCAGAATGAAGGGCTGAACTTTATTTTCGATAAGAGTACGGGAAAGGTCGTTTTGATTATGTACCAGTCGAACCGACATGGTAATAGTAGAGCTATATCATATGTAGAAAAGTATAAATTGTTACCTTATAAAAAGTAGTTGGGGTATTTATTCTTGGAGGAAATATTATGCGTGGAAAACGGTTTGGTGTTATTGGGATCATTGTTTTATGTATATTATTTTGTTTTAGTACTGTCATGGCTAGTGAGCCGGATAGGACAGAGAGTGTTTTATCAAAACTGCAAGGCACATGGTATGATATAGATGGTAATGCAATCTTAAATTTTTCTGGAACGGCAATTAATGATTGCCCTGTAGTTGGAGTATATAAGTTTGCTGGTGGAGGGAGTAATTTTGGCTGTATTCTTCGGATCGTCGAATCGGGAGGGTATAGGGATTTGAGAATTGGGTATGAAGGGGTAGGAGGCACCTCTAACTATCATGCTCATTTAATTCTAGTCGATAATGTAGATTCTACTAAGGATAGGTCGCTATTGAGAACTCCGACACCTCGATATTATGAGACTGTTGGCGGAATAGGATTAGATATGACTACGAAAGAAGTTATTTCTAAGTACGGTAATCCTGACATAAATATACCCAGAAGGCAGTACCCTAAAGAGGAGCTGTGGAGGTATAGTAGTATCGGACTGGAATTAGTTATAAGAAGAGGAAGAGTAGCACAAATTCGAGTTTTAAACGGTGGGGATCGTAGATTTGATCGTACTGGTTTCAATTGTGATAACACTCCTTATGAATTCCAAAAAGTATATGGGTTTAAAATGACTCCTAAAGCTGGTGGAGACGGTGCTTTTGGAATAGGTTATGGTGAATATCTATGGTTTAATGGATATCCTAAATATGTAGAACTGTCACCGTATTGGAATTAATACTTAGATATAAATCAAATATTAGCTTGTTATATGGAGTGTTTATGCGTTCTTTTATATAAATTTTGTGCAGAATCGTGTTTGCATTCATAAATCAACTAAAAATGAGGTGTATAACTCATGGCTCGTTATGAGGTCAATAACTATGCAGTGGAGACATTGCTTAACAACATAAAGACCGGAGATATAGCCATACCTGAAATGCAGCGTCCTTTCGTTTGGGATAGTACTAAGGTCCGTGATTTAATGGACTCACTGTATAAGGGATTTCCTGTCGGATATATTATTGTATGGCAGAACCCCAAGGTTAAATTGAAAGATGGTACTACTTCAGTAGGAAAAAAGGTCCTAATTGACGGGCAACAGCGAATTACGGCACTTGCAGCTGCTATTGTGGGGAAGAAGGTGCTGGATGACCATTATAAATGGAAGCGAATCGTCATTGCTTTTAACCCTATAGAGGAAGTGTTTGAGGGATCGAATCCTGCCATCCAAAAAAGTAGTTGGTGGATTCCGGATATATCTAAAGTATTTGAAACGACATTTGACCCTTTTGATTTCGTAATGAACTATTGTGAAAAGAATAATATTAAGGACCAAATGTCAAAGGTAAATGCAGTCATTACAAAATTACGGAGTATCCAAGATAATAGGTTGGGAGTTATAAGCCTGAATGAAGACCTGGATATTGACAGCGTAACTGATATTTTTATTCGAATTAATTCTAAGGGCGTTGTGTTATCACAGGCTGATTTCGCCATGTCCAAGATATCTTCCAATGAAGTATATGGTGGTAATCTTATTAGAAAAACTATTGATTATTTCTGCCATCTGCTGGAATCTCCGGAAGATTTAAAAGAAATTCAGGCTAATGATACTGAGTTTGCTTCAAAACCGGAGTTTGATGCCATTAAGTGGGCTGCAGGAAAAGTGAATCCAATATATAAGGCGGCGTATACAGACCTTTTGCACGTGGCTTTTACTTATAAGTTTAAAAGAGGTAAATTGGCAGACTTGGTAAGCTTGCTATCTGGGCGGGATTTTAAGACACGAGAATTTAAAATTGAAATTGAAGAAGACTCTTTCTTTAAGCTGCATGATGCCGTATTGCATACTATCAATAAAACCAACTACGAGAGATTCCTTATGATTATTGAATCTGCAGGTATCGTAAAGAGTTCGCTTATTCGTTCACAAAACGCATTGAATTTTAGTTATGCACTTTACTTGGCCCTTAGAGAACGGAAAATCAAAGATAATATTATAGAAAAAATTGTACGACGTTGGGTTGTGCTTTCGATCTTGACCGGTCGTTATTCGAGTTCGCCTGAGTCAGGGTTTGACTATGATATTAAGCGATTCTTTGCTTATGATGATCCGACAGAATATTTAAAAGTAACTGAAGCAGGCGAATTATCTGATGCATTTTGGAATGTTATGCTCTTGCAGAAGTTAGATACGTCTGTTGCAAGCAGCCCCTATTTTAAAATTTTTTTGGCGGCACAGGCAAAAGTGCATGATAAGGGATTCTTGTCGGAGCATGTTGAAGTGGAAAGTATGCTGGAAAATCGTGGGGATATTCACCATCTATTCCCTAAGAAGTATTTAACTAAACATAAGCTTGAGCGGGGAATGTATAACCAAATTGCTAATTACGTCTTTCTTCAGCAAGAAATTAATATTAAAATTAGTGACGATGCACCATATATCTATATGCAAGAAGTAGTAAATCAGTGCAAGACGAAGAAACCCGTTTACGGTGGAATTATTGATAAGGCCGTTTTAGCAGAAAACTTACGACAAAATTGTATTCCTGATGGGTTTGAAAATATGGATATCAATGATTACCAGGAATTTTTGATTAGGCGGCGAAAGTTAATGGCGCAAAAAATACGAGAATACTATGAGTCGTTATAGGCGTGAGTTAGCCCCCATTAACGCACTAAAAAGGACCGGACGGATTTATTCCGTTCGGTCCTTTGCTGCTTTCTACTCACATCATTCATTGTTTTCACGCGACTCAACATCTACCTGTCTCAAGCAAAGGGAAGACATCGTTTCAGGTGATCTGCCGGGATTTGCACGTAGCGGTCTTCCTTGTCCAGGACTTCGATCATGCCGTTGTTCCAGAAGGTGGAGAGGCGAAGTTTTCTGCCGCTTTCCAGGCAGAAGGTAATGTTTTTGATGTACGAGGTCAGACCGTAGGGCAAGGTCATGTTACAGGCTCCTGTAAATTCGCAGGCCGCTTCTTCAAAGGTTTGTTCTTCAATGAGGCAGTCGACTACAGTGTCTCCTTGGAGGCCTGAAAAGAGTTCTTTGGCCAGGTATTCTTGTTCCAGTTCTTCTTCGGAGGCTCCGTAGTAGTGCGTCGGAATGGAGTTTTTGCCCATGTAGACGGTTGAGGATTCGGTGAAGTCGATTTCAAATTTTCCTTTGTCCGTCACAAGGACTATGGGACAGAGGTACCAGTTCATAATGAGGTTAACGTGGTCGACTCCGTATAGACAGGCATCGACGTCGATGGAGGTTTTATTTTCCGGATGGCGTTTGTGCGTGCAAAAATGGGATATGGAGTAACCGTCTATGGGGCCGACGCCGAAGCCCACAGTGGTGATTTCTTCAATGGTCGCACCCATGAGGCCCAAGTGATGACAGTATTTTTTAAAAACGCCGGCCTCTTGAATCGCCGGAGCGGCCCATTCATGTTTTGAGAATTCTCTGCTCATAAAACCTTGTGCACCATCTCTCAGTCGTAGGTTGTGTTCGTTAATAAATCGTTGCATATCGTCCATGTCGGCACTTCCTTTGTAAAAGTAGTACGTACTAAACGAATTTTTGTAATTTCATCATATCATAATAAATTTTAAAGAACAAATAAATTAACAACTAATGAGTTAAAGTATATTGCATACAAAGTATTAAAACTCTTAAAGTTAGGTTTTTAATTCTTTGTATAGGGAGTCTTCAGGATATGTTTGCCTTGGAATTATTCGGGCTGTGATATAATAGTTACTACATGTCAGATCTAACGGTTGTATGGTGTTTCGGTTAGGGGGATAAATGATGAAGACAGGCTATGATTTATTAAACGATCCGTTTTTGAATAAGGGCACGGCATTTACCATTGAGGAACGTATAGAAAACGGGTTGGTCGGGTTGTTACCGCCTCATGTACAAACTCTTGAAGAGCAGGCCAGGCAAGCGTACGAACATATTTGCCGCAAGGATGCGGGTATTGAAAAGCGGCGTTTTCTCATGCAGTTGTTTGATACGAATCGCACCTTGTTCTATAAGGTGTTCAGCGAACACGTAGTCGAATTCATGCCTATTGTGTACGATCCGGTTATTGCCGAAAATATTGAAGAATACAGTGAACTTTTTGTAAATCCGCAAAATGCCGTCTTTTTGTCGGTTGACGAACCGTCGCAAATTGAAGAGTCCTTGAGAAGCGGGGCAGAGGGCAAAGATATTCGTCTCATTGTCGTATCCGATGCGGAAGAAATCCTCGGTATCGGTGACTGGGGTACGAACGGTGTCGACATTTCCGTCGGTAAACTTATGGTGTACACGGCTGCCGCCGGCATTAATCCCGAACAGGTTTTGCCGGTTATCCTCGATTGCGGTACCAATCGTCAATCCCTTTTAGACAATCCGCTGTATCTGGGAAATCATCAGAAACGTGTAACAGGGCATGATTACGATGTATTTTTAAATACTTTTGTAGAAACGGCGGAACGACTCTTTCCGAAGTTGTACTTACATTTTGAAGACTTCGGCAGAGACCATGCGGCGGCTTTATTACAAAAATATAATAAGACCTATCCCGTATTTAACGATGATATTCAGGGGACGGGGATTATTGCCCTCGCCGGTATTTTAGGGGGTCTTGATATTTCCCGGGAAAAGTTAACGGACCAGGTGTACATGTGCTTCGGTGCCGGTACGGCCGGTTGCGGTATTGCTCACCGCGTCTATGCGGAAATGGTGGAACAGGGTCTTTCCCCGGAAGAGGCAAAAAAACGTTTTTATCTTGTCGATAAGCAGGGCCTTCTTTTTGACGATACGCCGAATCTTACGCCGGAACAACGAGAGTTTACTCGTAAACGCGATGAGTTTTCTAATGCCCATGAATTGACAAATTTGGAAGCTGCCGTTAAGGCGGTGAATCCGACGATTCTTGTGGGCACGTCAACAGTTCCCGGGGCCTTTACGGAAGACGTTGTTCGCCATATGGCCAAAACGACAAAACGTCCTTTCATCTTCCCGTTGAGCAATCCGACAAAGTTGGCAGAAGCCAAGGCGGCAGATCTCATTGAGTGGACAGAAGGTCGCGGTCTTATTGCTACGGGTATTCCTGCCGAACCGGTTATGTATAAGGGGATTATGTATTATATCGGACAGGCTAATAACGCCCTCATTTATCCCGGCTTGGGGTTGGGTGTCATGGCAGCAGAGGCCAAGCTGTTGACGGATGAAATGATTTCCGCAGCCGCTCATGCATTGGGAGGAATCATAGATGTGACGCAACCCGGAGCAGCCACCTTGCCGCCGGTAGATAAACTGACGGAGTTTTCCCATACTGTGGCCGTAGCGGTAGCAAAAGAAGCCGTACGGACAGGGCAGAGCGATTTGAGCGAAGAAGAGGCTTTGCATAACGTGGATGCCTTGAAATGGGTCCCCGAATACAAATAAAAGCACGTAAGTAAAGGAGGCATCTCAATGAGATGCCTCCTTTATGTGAAGATTCTTATTTATAGAATATGTCAAAGGTCAGCCACGTTGACGTATTGTCGTTATGGTATTGGGTGATGACGATCAGGTAGTCGTCGGTATTCAAGGTGACGGCTGTACTTTCATCGCCCACCGAAATTTGTTCCTCTATGATTTCCGGTATGTTGTATGTCTGCAATTGTCCGTCCGGCGAGGTAACCGTCAGGTTCTTGCCCGATTCGTCCAAGGCCAGTGTGTAGTCGCCGAAAGTACGAGAAGTTTTGCGAGTCTGCTTGTTGAAGAAAAAGACGTTGTTTAAATTCGCCTCCGCATACGACGCAATAGAAATAGCGGATTCTCGTCGCGGCGTCAGGTTGGTTACCTTGCTTTTTTGGTTACCGGCCGGGGAATGACCGGCGGTGTCGGATTCGCCTTCCGATTCGATTTGAGTCGATTCAGCATCCTTATCGAACTGGCTGCTTATGGAGAAATGGGGAATATAGGTATCTCCTTCGTGAGTGTAGGTGACGAAACGGATGAAAGAGGTGTAGCCTACAAGAGGCATGAACATAATGAGGCCCATGACAAGGGCGAGGAGCTTCGTGTGTACCCCCGGCCCTGTTTTACGAATGAGAAGGTAGAGGTTGTGAATCAGAAAGGCACCGTTAAAGAGAATAATGTAAACGGCCCCCAGGATGAGAGATGAATCGGCATAGACTCGCTTAACGGTAAGGATGAGGCAGAGGGCCGTAAGGGCCGAGAAGAGGATGAGAATGAGGGGACGTTCGGGAATGGTCGCCTTAATGCGAAAGCCGGCCAAAAAGAAGAGATAGTACAAGGTAATGTACGGGTAGTAGGTATACAAAAAGCGAGCATCCGGTCGCACGTCGATAAGGATTAAAAACAGATAAATGACGGCTAGGGTTCCCGAAAAGACGGTGAACTTAGGCACGACGGTCTTAAAAATAAAGGTGTAGAGTTTGCCCGGTTCGGAGGGTACTGATTCATACGAAAAGAGAACGATGAAGAAGACCAGGGTCCACAAAGTGGGGATGAGATGACCGGTAATGAAGGTAACAGGGAGATTTTCAGGAAAAATGAGGGCGACAAATAAAAGGATGACGGACAGTAAGGTGTTGATGAGTATGGCTACGGCGCCTGCTTTGATGAATTGCAGAAAGCGTCCGTAAAAAGCCGATGTCGGGTTATTCGTAGCATCCAAGGTCAAGTATTGCAAGACGGTGACAAAGAGCCAGAGAGCCGCTAAGTTAAGGCATAAGGCGGAAACGCCCGTATTATCCAGGGCTACGGCTACAGCGTAGGCGATGATCGAAATAACAGCGGCAAGTACCGTGGCGATAGTTCTGAAACGGTTATTGCGTAGAACATAGGTCTGTACAAGAAGGGCGGGGCTGCATAAGAGGATAAGTACTGAACGGACGTAGGGCTCCGTCGTAGGGATGTTGGAAATGAATACTGAAAATAGAAGAATCAGTATATACAGCAGGGGGTCCTGTTTAAACAGTTGATACAGGTGAGAACTCGCTTTTTGAAGTTTAACTTTTAACATATGTACCTCCGCAACATATTGGTGATGTTATTATATACTATATCCTGCAGGCAAGGGAATCGGACAGATTCGGTCGTTATATCTATAAGGGTTTCACAGACTACCGTGTCTTGATATAATAGAATCATAAGATGCATAGGAGGTATAAGATGAAAAAGAAACTTATTGCGGCTATGTTGGCCGTTTCTATCAGTACGGCCTCTTTCGGTGCCGTTCTTCCCGTAGAAGCCATCGGCTTGGGCGGTATGATTAAGGGCGGAGCTATCGGCCTTGTCATCGATAAATACGGTAGCTCTATTAACAGCTTTTTGAATAAATTATTGAACCAGAAAAATCTCGGCACTACGTATGCGACGAAGGTAGTTCCCATTGTCAGCATCGGTAACGGCAGTCGTGTCGGTGCCGCTCAGGTTACGGGACCGACGGCGGAAGTAGAGCAGGTAAAGGCCGTAGCCCAGGTAGAAGGCAGCTTTAATAACATAGCGCGTGTTAAGGGGCTTGTTCCCGTAAACAGTGCCAATCCCGTCGGGGCATCGCGCATTCAGGGCGTAGGCGTTTCGGCGATTATCGATTTAAAAATCTAATTTCCTGCGGGAAAAATGAGGTGTATCGTGGCTAAAGAATATTATGAACTTCACGTGGCAGGCTGTACGAGACAGCTGCCGATTCTAAATGTTACGGACAGTCTGGCTATTGCAGGCTTTGTCATTCTCGGCGACACGGAGCTGACCGTCAATACGGCGAAGGAGCTGGCGGCTAAGCTTCCGGCCGAAGCGGATATGATTATGACGGCCGAAACGAAGGGGATTCCCTTGGCAGCCGAAATGGCACGGATTCTCGGCATGCCTCACTATATTGTGGCGCGCAAGAGCATTAAGGCTTATATGGAAAATCCCCTTATTGTAGACGATGAATCAATTACGACGAAGGGAAAACAAATCCTCTGCCTCTCCGATGCGGATGTAGAGCTTATTAAGGGTAAGAAAATCGTCATTGCAGATGACGTTATTTCTACGGGCGGTTCTTTGAAGGCCTTGGAAGAGTTGGCTGAAAAGGCCGGTGCCGAAGTCATCGGTAAGGCGGCTATTTTGGCTGAAGGGGATGCAGGTAAGCGGACGGACATTATCTTTTTGGAAAAATTGCCCCTTTTTGAAGCCCGTTAGGGCTTACATCTCATAAGCGGGAAGTGAGAGCCATGAAAATGCTGACACTTGAAGACATGCGTCAATTAAGCACCATGACGAGGGCTGAACGCCAGGCTCATTCATGCCGTGAATCGCAATTGGATAGCTTGAATCTCGCCGGCTTGGATTTGTCGGGCTTGGATTTTTCGTGGTCCGACTTTCGCCATGTATCTTTCGTAGGGGCTTGTTTGCAAGATACCGATCTTTCCGATACGCTGTTTACCGAATGCTCTTTGGCCGGCGCCGACTTGTCGGGTGCCGACTTGCACGGAGCGGCCTTGCGAGGTTGCGACTTAAATCATGCAGTCATTAAAAGGGCCAACTTATACCGGGCCAACCTGGAAGGTGCTCGATTGGACGGTATTGTAGATGATGAGAAGACTCGATTTTTTCGTCTTTATTGTCCCGAAAAGGGACCTTTTTTGGCGTACAAGAAGTGTTTTAACGATCTTCTCGTCACCTTGTTGGTACCTGCCGACGCCAAGCGTACCTCCGCTACGGGAGAGACCTGTCGCTGTAATAAGGCCAAGGTCCTAAGTATTAAGAGTTTTGACGGAAAGACGTCATATAAAGAGGCCATGTCCTTGGTGGATCCCAAGTTTATTTATCGTGTCGGACAATGGATGGAAGTAAAGAATTTTAATGAAGACCGTTGGTACGACTCGACGACGGGCATTCATTTTTGGTTGACGCCGGAAGAGGCGAAGGCTTATTAAGGAGAAGGTATGCATATTATTGCGGCAGTAGACGACAGTATGGGACTCTTGTTCAACAACAGGCGACAGAGTAAAGACAGCGAAGTGATCAGGCGTATTATAAAAGAATACGGGACGAATTTGTACATTCACCCCTTTTCAGCCGATTTATTTGAAGATATGGAAGCGGTTCTTACGTGCGACGAGAATTTTCTTGAAAAGGCCGGCGAAGATGCATATTGTTTTGTTGAAAATGTATCTGTAAAGCCTTTTGTCGACTCGGTTCAATCTGTTGTTTTATATAAGTGGAACCGTGCTTACCCGGGTGACTTTTTCTTTGATTTGCCCTTAGAAGGGGTATTTACCGTAACGGAGCAAACGGATTTTGTCGGCACGTCTCACGATGATATTACGCAAGAGGTATATACGAGATGATAAAGAAAAAACTTACGGCCTTACTGGCGACCCTACTGGTAATTGTATCATTAGCCGGGTGCGGCTCTAATCCGGTCGAACCGAAGGCGGAAAAGGCGGCACCTGCAGCCGCTGTTTCAGCACAAAACGAGTCGGGGCGCAATGTTGTCGACTTGTCGACCTTGCCGCCTTTTAGCGGGAAGCCCTATGTGGTCATTAACAACAATGAGCCGTCTTTTTCCCAAGAGGATATGAAGACGACATCTGTCGAGCGATACAGTGATCTCGATCCGTTAGGGCGATGCGGTCCGGCCTTTGCCGATATCGGCGAAGATTTGATGCCTACGCAAAAACGCGGTCCTATCGGTTCCGTCAAACCCAGCGGTTGGCAAACGGTTAAATATGATAACGTAGACGGAAAATACTTATATAACCGCTGTCACCTTATCGGTTATCAGTTGACGGCGGAAAATGCAAACCCGAAGAATCTCATTACGGGTACGCGCTATTTGAACGTGCAAGGCATGCTTCCTTTTGAAAATATGGTTCATGACTATATTAAGGAAACGCACAATCACGTGCTTTATCGGGTAACGCCCGTCTTTGAAGGAAAGAATCTGGTGGCAAGGGGAGTGCAAATGGAGGCTCTTTCTGTAGAAGATAACGGAAAGGGAATCAAATTTAACGTTTTTGTTTATAATAATCAGCCCGGTATCGAAATCGATTATGCCACGGGCAAAAGTCATCGAATATCAGTATAGCAGCGGCTTTGCAAGGAATTCTTATTCTCTGTATAATGAAATTAAAGAAACTATGTTCGTATCTTCGGATTCGGTCTGTGTTGTTCGGAACGGAGTGATGACAGATGAATAAGAAAGCCGAGGCCTTCCGAAAATATTTAAAAAAATCGGGAATTAAGTCGTTTATGATGGATGATATGCATGACCGCCGGTTGAATACGGTCATTTTCAGGACATTCATTGAAGCTCAGGGGACGGAATTGCCGCTTGTGTTGGTTCTTGACGATACGCTGTATTCGACAATTCGCGTTCTCGTAGCTCCGAAGGTTCTGAAAAACGGCAATGAAACGGCTGTATATAATCTCATCAATGAGTACAATCGTACGTACAAGTCTTTCAAATACTGTGTTGACGAAGAAGGGGCGCTGATTTTGGACGTTTGCTACATTGGTGACGACGTGGCGGACGGAGAAATTATATCGGTTTTGTTCAGCCTCATTATCGAGCACTTGGAAGAATCGTACGGACAAATTATGCGAGCCGTCTGGGCCGCTTAAAAGGGAAAGAGTCGTCGGTAAGACGGCTCTTTTTTGTTGCCGTAACGGAAAATCCGAAAGAGTAAATATAACGATAAATTTGCATATTTTCATAAGATTGACAGTCATAGACGGGTGTGATAATCTTTTTTGTATGTTAATGCAGATGATTCGCATTTGCTAAAAAGGAGATGGTAGGGTTGAGGAAATGGATAGCTTGCATACTTACGGTCCTTTTGGCCGTATCCGTTTTGGCCGGTTGCGGTAAGACGGAAGAGGCGGCGAAGAAGGATAAGGTGAAGGTGGCTGTCAGCTTTGATGCCATGGGAGAATTCGTCAAGGCCGTAGGCAAGGACAAGGTGGAAGTGCATACCGTTATCCCGGCAGGGACGGAACCGCACGGTTTCGAACCTTCGACGGAAACAATGAAAGCTCTTTCCGGGGCAGACGTATTCGTGTATAACGGGTTGGGCATGGAACCGTGGCAGGAAAAGGTTATCGAAGCGGCTCATAACGACAAGCTCGTTAAAATTGAGGCTTCTAAGGGAATTGACGCCATTAAGAATACGGACCCGGAAGAAGTGGAAGAACACGGTGAATTCGATCCCCATGCATGGCTCAGTCTGACTTGTGCCGCACAAGAGGTACAAAATATTGCCGACGGACTGGCTCAAGCCGACCCGGCTAATAAGGATTTCTACGAAAAGAACGCTAAAGAATACATTGCCCAGCTTGAAAGCCTGCGCAAGGATTATGAAGGCAAGTTTAAAGACGTTCAGCGTCGCGACTTCGTAACGGGGCATGCAGCTTTCGGCTATTTGTGCCGCGATTTTGCGTTAACGCAAAAGAGTGTAGAAGACGTTTTTGCAGAAGGTGAGCCGAGCCCGAAGGAATTGGCCGAACTGACCGAATATTGCAAGACGAATCAAGTGAAGACGATTTTTGCCGAAGAAGCGGCAAGCCCTGCAGTTTCTAAAACCTTGGCCGCCGAAGTAGGTGCCAAGGTGGAAGTCCTAGATACGATAGAAAGCAATCCTGAAGGAGAGTCATATCTCGATCGTATGAAGACCAACTTGGAACGCATTTATGAAAGCATGAAATAAATCCTCTTTTAGATAGAAAAAAGGACAGGAAGAAAGGTATTGCACTCAGACTGAAAACGAGCGGTATCTTTTGGATTCTGTCCTTTTTTTCTTGCTGAAAATCCTTTTATCTCCCTTCTTCGGGGTATTTCAGATTTCGCTTTTCTGTGTTACAATATCTGTTAGCAATTATGACCGGAAGGTAAATTGTTTAGAGCAAAAACTATGTATATAAAGGTATATTGAAGATATATTGGGAGGCATCGGAGTTGGAAAAACTGATTGTTCACGGAGGTAATCCGCTTAACGGTACGGTTCGGGTCAGCGGTGCTAAAAATGCCGTTTTGCCCATTATCGTTGCGTCCATGTTGGGAGTAGGCAAGTCGACATTGACGGAAATTCCGGAATTGGCCGATGTCCACACGGTTAGCGAGGTTATTAAATCCTTAGGCGTAGCAGTGGAATCGCCCGAAAAGGGGACACTCGTTCTGGACGGTACGAATATTACGTCTACCGTGGCTCCGTACGATTTGGTACGTCGCATGCGCGCGTCTTTCCTCGTTATGGGCCCCTTGCTTGCACGGAAACGGCATGCTAAAATTTCTCTTCCCGGCGGGTGTTCCATCGGGGCCAGACCCATTGATTTGCACTTAAAGGCCTTTGAAGCCATGGGTGCGGTTATTGACTTGGCCGACGGGGATATTGAAGCATCCGTTCCCGACGGTTTGAAGGGTGCGAGAATCTACTTGGACTTTCCCAGTGTAGGGGCTACGGAAAATATTCTTATGGCCGCCTCTTTGGCTGAAGGCAAGACGGTCCTTGAAAATGCGGCGGAAGAACCGGAAATCGTTGATTTGGCAACGTATCTTAACAGCATGGGTGCCAATATTCGCGGTGCCGGGACGAATACCATTCGTATTGAAGGCGTTAAGGAATTACGCGGCGCCGCTCATGCCGTCATTCCCGATCGCATCGAAGCGGGGACCTTTATGGTCGGTGCGGCTATGACACAGGGGAATGTGTATGTAGAAAACGCTTTGTCCGAACACTTGAAACCTCTCATTGCCAAGCTCAAGGAAGTGGGCGCACGGGTTGAAGAAGACATTGACGGTATTCGCGTCATCGGTACGAGACCGCTGAAAGCCGTTGAAATAAAGACCCTGCCTTATCCGGGTTTTCCTACGGATATGCAGGCGCAGTTCATGGCCTTGGCAACTATTTGCGAAGGTAACAGCATTGTAACGGAAACAGTTTTTGAAAACCGTTTTATGCATGTTGAAGAATTTAAACGAATGGGTGCGAAAATCCGTATTGAAGGTCGCAGCGCCTTTATTGAAGGGGTGCAACACTTGGCTGGCGGTCGCGTCAATGCGACGGACCTGCGTGCCGGCGCGGCACTTGTCCTGGCCGGTCTCGTGGCTGAAGGCCGTACGGAAATCGGCTCGTTACATCACATAGACAGAGGCTATGACGATCTGGTAGCCAAGTTACAAAGGTTGGGTGCAGACATTGTCCGAGTCCGAGTTGAAGACGAAGAATAATCGAAAAACTCTGTCTCCGTTGCGGTATTTGTCACCGTCCCGTTGGTTCGGTACGGACATTGCCGTCGATTTGGGGACATCCAATATTGTCGTATATGTTAAAAACCGCGGTGTCGTTATTAATGAACCGGCCGTTATTGCCGTTGACGAGCGACTTAACCGTGTTGTCGCCGTCGGTAAGGAAGCCAAGGCTATGTTGGGGCGGTCGCCTCGCAATGTGAGGACCTATCATCCTGTGAGCTACGGTGTCATTGCCGATTACGATGCGACGGAGTATCTTTTGCGCCATTATCTGCGCAAGGTGACGGGTAATTACATGCTCAGTAAGCCGCGCGTCATCGTATCCGTCCCGTCGGGTGTGACGAACGTCGAACGACGGGCTGTCATGGAGGCCGTATTGCAGGCCGGAGCCCGGAAAATTGTCGTCATGGAAGAACCCTTGGCGGCAGCCATCGGGGCAGGTCTTGATATTGCCGATTCGAACGGGTCCATGGTTGTCGACCTGGGCGGCGGTACGACCAATGTGGCTATTTTAAGCCTCAGCGGTGTCGTTATCAGCGAATCCTTGCGTATCGGCAGTCATACCTTCGATGAAGCGATTATTCGCTATTTGGAAAAAAATAAATCCGTAACCGTCGGGTATCGTACAGCCGAAGAGTTAAAAATGCTCATCGGCACGGCCATTGCGGACGGTCGCAACTTTATGGCCGACGTGCGCGGTCGCAGTACGGAAACGGGACTTCCTGTAGAGGCCGATGTGGACTCGCAGGAAATAAGAACGGCTCTGGAAGAGCCGTTGGACAGTATTGTCCATGCCGTCGTATCTATCTTGGAAAAGACGCCGCCCGAATTGGCGGCCGACATTGCCGACCACGGCATTGTCCTCACCGGCGGCGGGGCTCTTTTGGACGGTTTTGATCGTCTCATTGCAAGAGCCACGGGGATGGCCGCTTATTTATGCGACACGCCCCTTCTTTCCGTAGCAAACGGAGCCGGCAAGGCTTTGGCGGAAATGGACAGATTAAAAGACAGTTATTACGAATCATAGAGGTGGATAATATGAAAAAGTTAAAAAAGATGATAGTAGCACTGGGCTTGGCCGCTATGGCCGTGATGCCCGTCAGCGCTGCAGAAGTAGCATATACTTCCGTGTTGAGCGGTACGGTAACGACCGTATCGGCTGTAGGTACGGTTGTTCGTGAAGGCGATGTACTGCTTACGGTCAACACCTTGACAGGCCCTATGGCTGCAGCTCGAGCTCAGTCGGCCGGTGTAGTTAAATCCGTTGCCGTCGGAGCGGGCAGCACAGTTAATGCCGGCGAAACGGTAGTTGTGGTGGAAGCGGAATAAGAGATGAATATACTACGGAAATTCCGCCGTGTTGCAGCAGCAATGACGGCGGCTTTCTGTTGTCTTACCGCTTTTTCGGTTCAGGCCGAAACCTTTATGTCCGTTAAGGATGTTCAACCGGGCATGACAGGGTATGCCAAGACGGTAGCTCACGGCAGAAAGATAGAAACCTTCCCGGTAGAAGTCCTGGGAATTATGAAAAATGCAGGCCCGTCGGGGGACTTGATTTTGGCCAAGTTCTCGGGACCCCTCATAGAAGAATCGGGCGGTATTGCGCAGGGCATGTCGGGAAGTCCCGTATATATTAACGGGAAACTTGTCGGTGCCGTTGCTTACGGGTGGTCCTTTACCAAATCCCGTATGGGTATGATTACACCCATTGAAGACATGGTAAAGCTCTGGAACGATCCGGCAAAGGAAGAGATCCCCGAATTTAACGCCAGAGAAACGCAATTGGTACCTATTGCCACGCCCTTAATGGCTTCGGGATTCGATTCTCTTTCCATGCAGTGGATGAAGGACAAGTTGAAGTCCTACAACTTCCAACCTGTCGACACGGCCTCGGCAGGGGATGATAACGTGGCCTATCCTTTGGAAGCAGGCAGCTCCGTTGCCGCCGCTTTCGTAGACGGCGACATGCGCTTAGGTGCCATCGGTACCGTTACGTATGTGGACGACAAGCATATCGTCGCCTTCGGGCATCCTTTCTTAAAACGCGGCAGTATTGATTATTTTATGCACAACGCTTATATTTTTACGATTGTAAACAACTACGACAGCTCATTTAAACTCGGCTCCGTAGGTGCGGAAGTCGGTAAAATCGATCAGGACCGCGGCTCGGGTATTGCCGGTGAATACGGTGCCGTCGCACCGGGTATTCCCGTGACTATTCATGTATCCGACAGGGATACGCTGGCAGCTAAAACGAAGCACGTAAAAATTATTGAAGACAACGAGTTGACTCCCGTCCTGGCGTCGACGACGGTCTATAACACGGTAAACCAGACTATAGACCGCAAGGGCGGCGGTACGGCGACCATTGCTTACACTATTCGTTCGGCTGACGGTGACGATAAGAGCATTACTCGTCACAATATGTATTATTCGGAAGATAATATTAACGAAAAATCCATTGACGAATTGTATAATGTCCTCGATATTTTGAAGCACAACGAATTTATTAAATATCCTATTTTATCCATAGAGTCGGATATATCCCTTACGCAGGCTAAACAGTCGGCTCGGATTGTCGATGCTACGGCGGCTCCCGTTGTCGTCAGCCCCGGCGATACGATTTACTTTAAAGTGAAGATTCACCCTTATCGGGGCGAAGATGAAATTAAGGATATGTCTTTCGTCGTACCGGAAGATCAGCCTCTGGGCGACATGGTTCTGGAAGTACGCGGCGGCGGTGTCGTACCTTTGCCGTACCTCATTCAGAAACAGCAGTATAATTTGACGGATGAAATCCTTGAACGCTTGAGAACATACAAGGACTTCGCCGACTTGAAAAAGAAAATCGAAGAAGAAGATTCAAACAACCAAATCGTCATCGAAATCCTTGAACAGAATGTAAGCATGGTCAACGATGAAAAGTCGACGACGGCGAAGTTGAAGATTCAAGGGAAGGAACCTGTCGAAACGGACAAATCCCTGGTGAAACCGAAAAAGAAACTTCTCAGCGAACATGATGATGACGACGAAGCCAAATCGGTTGTCGATACGCCGTATATTATTCACGGCGACGGGCAGATTACCATTAAGGTTATGACACCGGCCAAACGGGATGCCGAGATGGCTAAGCGCAAAAAGTCTCATAGCGGCCAAGTCAGTCTCGTTGAATCGATGGACGGTGAAGACAGTGACGTAACGGGGAAGAAGGATGATGTGAAAGCCCGTAAAAACGGCGATAAAAATGCGTCGTCTCATAAGGATAAGACAGCCTCGGACGCTCAAAAGAATCATGGCGACAAGGATGCCGACCCGACTACGGACGAAAAGGATGAATAAGTTTTCATGAGAGCGAAAAAGGAGCGGATATTATCCGTTCCTTTTTTTCGTAAAAAACTGCTCAAAACGGCGATTCAATGCGAAAAATATTTGAAAAATACTCTTGTTCATGATATGATTAACCTTATGAAAACTGGAGAATTATCGATAGTTTTCCATATATGGTTACAGAGTGTCTGAAGGAGGCAGTTTTGCAACACCTATTGGAGCGTATCGGACGCTTTACTCTGCACATTTTCGAGGAAGTCGGAGTTATTTCCGTTCTCTTCGGACAAACTATAAAACAAATGCCCCGTATTCGTCGGGATTTGACCATAAATCAAATGGCACACCTCGGTGTCGATTCATTTCCCATTGTCGCTCTGACTATGCTCTTTGCCGGCATGGTTATGACCCTGCAAATCGTGGATATTCTCATGCGATACGGAGCGCAGTCGACGTTGGGCGGCATTATGTCCGTCGCCATGGGGCGTGAATTGGGCCCCATTCTGACAGGTGTTGTCGTAGCCGGCCGCGTCGGTGCGGCTATGACGGCTGAAATCGGGACGATGAAGGTAACGGAGCAAATTGACGCCCTGCGCTGTATGGCTACGGACCCGGTGGCCTATCTGGTTGTGCCGCGCTTTGTTGCTTGCGTGTTTATGGTGCCGTTATTGACCTTTTTCGGGTATCTCATCGGTACGGGCGGCGGCTATTGTGTAGCCGTTTTCAGTGCGGGACTTACGGATTACACGTACATGCATTCCATCGAGTTCTTTACGGAAATCAGTGATGTTCTTTTCGGTCTTATCAAGGCCGGTGTCTTCGGCGGTATTATCGCCCTTGTAGCTTGTTTTGAAGGGATGCACGCCAAGAGTGGGGCCGAAGGGGTAGGACAGGCGACGACGAAATCCGTCGTTACGTCTATTATCTTTATTTTTATAACGAATTATATTTTGTCCGTCATTTTATACTAGGAGCGACCTATGATACGTTTAGAAAATATAACCGTCGCTTATGACGACAGAATTATTTTGAACCACGTTAATTTGGATATTCACGACGGCGAAACTCTGGCCGTTATCGGTGCCAGCGGCTCCGGTAAGAGTACGACTTTACGACTTATTATGGGGTTGCAAAAGCCGACGAGCGGCAGGGTATACATTGACGGCGAAGATATTACGGACTATTCGGAAGAAAAGATGGATGAAGTTCGACGCCATATGGGTATGGTCTTTCAGTATTCAGCTCTCTTCGACTCTATGACAGTCGGTGAAAACGTGGCCTTCGGTTTGAGGCAGCATACAAAGACGAAAGAAGAAGAGATTCATAAGATAGTTGCCGAAAAGCTTCACGCCGTCGGGTTGGACGGCATTGAAGAGATGATGCCCAACGACTTGTCGGGGGGCATGAAAAAACGTGTCAGTCTGGCACGGGCCGTAGCCTTAAATCCGAAGATTATTTTATACGATGAACCGACAGCGGGTCTCGATCCGGTGCGCAGCAACGACATAAGTCGTCTGATAAAGGCTATGCAGGAAAGTATGCATCCTTTATCGGTCGTCGTTACACACGATATGGAGTCGGCCTTTTCAGTAGCTGACAGAATGGTGTATTTGGAAAACGGAAGATTTGAAATGATAGGAACAACGGAAGAATTTAAAAATACGACGAATGAAAAAGTTCGCTATTTCATTACAGGCGGTAAAGAAGGACGAGAAGGGGGCGAGAGATAATGAAGAATATGACGGCGGAAGTCAAGGTCGGAATTATGACCGTTGTCGGCGTACTCTTATTATTCTTTGTAGTCGTCGGCTTGTCCCATGCAGATTTGTTTCGTTCGTCGGGACTTACGGTACACGTAGCTTTCAGTGATGCCAACGGGTTACAGGCCGGTAACACAGTGCGCTACGTAGGTGTCAACGTCGGCAAGGTAGAATCCGTAACGGCCGGTAAAGACGGGGTAGAAGTGACTTTGAAACTGAAAAAAGGCACGGAAATTCCGAAGGACTCCAAGGCGGTCATTACGACGGACGGTCTTATGGGTGAAAAACTGGTGTCTATTACGCCCGGACAGGATACGCAACATTTAGTGACGGACGGCGGCACCTTACAGGGTGACAAGGTCAAGTCGGTTGACGATGTTATGGATAATGCCAATAAGTTGCTAAATAACGTAAACGACATGATGAAAAACGTCAACTCCGTTATCGGTGACGAAAAGACACAGGGGGCTATGCGCGGCTCCATTCAAAATATTGCCGGAATTACGGGCAATGTAAACGATATGTTGGCGGCCAATGCCGGTAATGTACAGCAGATGACGGCCAATATGGCGGCTATTACGGGACAATTGAATGAATCGGTACAACGCATGGACGGCGACGGAAAGATGAGCGCCGATATGCGCAGTTCCCTGGAAAATATCAAGGTTATTACGGACCGGTTTACGGTCATTGCGGGGGAGATGGAAAATATCGCCACGGACCCGCAGAGCAGTGCGGACATTCGGAAAACCTTGCATAATACGGCACAGATTTCCGAAAAGGTAAACGGCCTGCTCGGAGGTGGCGGTATGAATATGGAAGGCGAAGCCGGCATGTTGTATAATGATACGAGAAACGAGGTCAGCGGTCGCGCAAATTTTAAGTTATACCGTCGCGACTCTTTCGCACTTGTCGGTGCGGAAGACGTGGGAGACGGTACGCAGCTTAATTTGCAATACGGCAGAGCTTATAAAGACTATGCCGCAAGGGCCGGGTTGATACACGGTAAGTTCGGTATCGGGGCCGATTTCTTTACACACAGCAAGTTTCGCTTTTCTCTTGAAGGGTATGACCCCAACGACTGGCGTTATCGTTTGACGGCCCAATATCAGATTCATCCGCACATCTTCCTTATGGGGCAATTTACTCGCCCCATGTCGAGATCCGACGGCGGTAATTATTACGGGATTAACTATGTCTTCTAATACGACCGAATACGGTTACGGAGGTTTCGCAATGAATAAAAAAATTTCCAAGCAGATTTTAGTAGCAATCATGCTTACATCTATCAGTGCCGCTGCGGGCGCAGCCGACACGACGGAACATTTCGATGCGACGGATGTCGTTAAACATGCGGCTTCGGCAGAGCTTTCAGACAGCCGTAAATCCGATGTGCCGCCTGAATTACGTGAAAAATTATCGCAACAAATTCATGCGGATATGGCCAAAAGGGCTGAAAAAGCGGCTAAAAAGAAAGAAGCCGATCCGGTTATCGTTGTCGGTCGCGTGCCTCGCAATGAAGCGGTACAGCTTACATTGCCCCGTACAGTAGGCATGGCCTTGGATTATAATCGGGACATTAAAATGGCTCACTATGACTTGAAGTCGGCTGAATACGCCATTAACGAAGCACGGGCCGGCAAGATGCCGAATGTAAATTATAGTTTTGCCGCTACTCGCAGCTCGTCGCAAACGGGTGTTGCCGGGGTCTCGACAATCGGTAACCGTTTTACAAACGGGCTCAGTGTGTCCATTCCTTTGTATACGGGCGGTAAGGTAGAAGGCATGACGGAAATTGCCAAGTTGGGTAAGACGACGGCACAAGAAGAAGTGCTGCGCATTGAACAGCAGACGAAACTCGATGCCATTAAGGGATATTACGCTCTCTTGGCGTATAAACAGTTGAAAGACGTATATGATACATCGGTGACGAATTTGGAAGGACACGTTCGTAATGTAACGGCACAGTACAACGTCGGCACCGTTGCCAAACTTGATGTACTGACATCGGATGTATCCTTGGCCAACTCGAAGACCGATGCCGTAACGGCAGCCAATAATGTGGCCAATGCGGAAGCGTCTTTAGATAATATTTTGGGACTTCCTATTAATACACGGTTGGAGTTGGCGGACCACAGTTTGCCGTTTAACGAATACAATATGTCTTTGGAAGACGCTCTCGACTACGCCATGAAATATCGTCCCGAAGTATTACAGGCGGCTTTAGCTGTAGAAAAAGCGGATGAAAATATCGGTATAGCTCAGTCGGGGTATCGCCCGACCGTAGCTGTCGGTGCAGGCCGTAACTGGTTCGACACGGACTTCCCGGGCACTAAGAATAAAGGCTGGCAGCTCCAGGGTACCGTATCCCTGCCCATTTGGGACGGCGGTGCCACCAGGGCTAAGACAAAAGAAGCTAAGGAAGCCTTTACGAAGGCTCGTGAAAATGAACAGAAGATTCGCGAAGCCGTACAACTCGAAGTAAAACAGGCATATCTTGCTATTCGCAGTGCAGCGCAGCGTGTACAAGCTACCCAGACCGTAGTCAACCAGGCTACGGAAAGCTTCAAAATCGCTACGGTTCGTTATCAGGCCGGTGTGGGTATTAACTTGGATGTTCTCGATGCTCAGCTTAACTTGGATAAGGCTCGCACGAACAACATTCAGGCTCTCTATGACTACAATGTAGGCATTGCAACTTTTGAAAAAGCGATGGGCATGGACGTTCGTACGGGTGCGGTTATTCCGACGAATGTATAAGTTATAAATACATAAGAGAGAGAATTGTTTGCTGCAATTCTCTCTTTGTCTATAGATGAAATACGGGAGTTACCATTCATGAAGAGACACCGCTTGTTTACAAGTGTCGTTATCATCTTTTTGGTGGTTTTCGGCGCCGCCTTTATTTGGATGCGCACGGCTCTATGGCCCCGATTACCGCAGATGATTACGTCCTTGGCCGATGAAAAAATAAACGGCACCCTGACATTTAGTGATATGCATATATCCCTTACGGGGAAAGTCGTCTTTACAGACGTAGCCGTTGCGGATGCGCAGGGAAGACGTGTGCTGGACAGTGAGGAAGTTGACGTTACGATCAATCCTTTCAAGGCGGTCGTGTCATCTCTTTCGTCAGGCCATACGGCAGGGGCTGTCGATTTGGTGGATGTAAAGACTCCCGTTCTTCATGTATGGCAAAATCCGACGGATAAGTCCTGGAATGTGACGAATTTATTCAAAAAGCAGTCGCCCGATCAACCGATGGCTCTGCGCTCGAATATTCTCATACATGACGGGACTTTTCGTGTTGCTCCGGCACAGGGGAAAACGGCTGTCGTTGAAAAGGTGAACGGTTCCGTATCCTTAGCGGATTATCCTTCTGTACGCGGAGATGCAACGGCCTCCGTTGACGGGCAGGATGTGTCCCTTTCGGTACACTACATGTCGGCGCGTGATTATGATATAAGAGTGAAGGGTAGCGGTCTTTCGGCAAACTTTGCCGCTTCTTACGTGCCTGGCGATACGGGTGTGAGTCTGACAGAAGGCGGTGTCGGTGAATATTTTCTTCATATAAGGGAATCTCACGACGGCCTGTTTGTCGAAGGTCAGGCCGACTTGAATCATCTGGGATTTGTATACGGTGACTATCGTGTTTCCGATGTAACCGGTCAAATCCGCTTATTCGATACGGATTTGTACTTAAATGATGTGTACGCTAAGGTAAACGATCAGGCCGTCGCCATTTCCGGTCTTGTTAAGATTAATGGTAACGTGCCCGTTTTTGACCTGAAAGTCGATGCGGATCGGGTAGATATGGGAGCTCTGACTGTAGGGCGAGATGTGGATGTAAGCGGGACGGCCGGCTATCACGGTCGCCTTTGGGGGACTCCCTCCGACTTGGGTCTTGAAGGAAAGGTGATTCTGAATAATGTAACGTACAGCGGCTTTACTGTCGATTCGGCTAAGGCTGATGTGTCTTACATTCATCATGTGGCTACCCTTCAATCCCTTGAGGCGAACTTATACGGTGGCACTTTGCAGGCTGACGGTCGTTGGAATAGCGGATCCGGCGATATAGGAGCTACGCTACACGCCGACTCCGTCTCCGTAGGTGATATGCCAGGCGTTCCGGTCGGTTTGGGAGCTATTATAAGCGGTGATTTCATTGTCGGCGGTAATACGAATGATTTGAATAATGTGGTTGTTCAGGGCAAGGCGCAGGGGAACGGTCTTTCTTACGACGGCATAGCCTTGGACGGCCTTTCGACCGATGTTCATTACGGTAACGGGATCTTGCAACTTACGGGGATTCACGGTTTCGTAGGCGGCGGTACGCTTCGTGGCGATTTCGCTTACAGCCTTTCGGACGGACAAACGGACGGGAACCTTATCATTACGGGAGCTCCCCTGGATATGTTCTCCGGCTTGGCAGGAGCGGACTTACGCGGGACTGTATCGGCTGTTGTTCACGTAAGCGGTACGGAGCCGATCTGGAGTATGGATTTAAACGCTGCAGACGGAGCTGTCAACGGCATGAGTTTCGACAATATTTACGGCAATTTGCACGGTACGGGACGACAGATTGTTATTGATGATTTGGCGTACCGTTATAAAGACGGTTCACATCGCGCATCGGGCAGCATAAATCTCGATAGCGGCATTTTGGACTTGCAGATTGATACGCAACATGCACGTCTGGAACAAGTGTTGAAGGCTACGGGTAAAGACCTGACCGGATTTACAGGTTGGGTTAACAATACGGTCCATATAAGCGGTACGACGGATAATCCGTCCGTTGAAGGTAAGGTCATTCTTTCTTACGGTTCGGTCAAAGGCTATCTTTATGACTACGTACAGGCTGATTACCGCATGGACAACGGTGTGTGGGAATTGACGAATGGACGTGTATCCGCTTATGATGCGACGGTACACTTCTCCGGCACTGTAGGAGATCGGTTAAACCTCGATGTGGACGGGTCGAATTTGGAAACGGATCGGCTTATTCATCGTAAAGACGTATCTTTGAAGGGAGTCCTCAACTTACAGGCCCATGTAGGCGGTACCTTGGATAATCCGTCTGTAGGCGGTTCCGTAAAAGGCGCATCTTTGGTTGTCAACGACTTGCCGTTGGATAATATTTCAGGGAACTTCACGTACGGTGACGGTATTTTACGACTTCATCGTTTCGGATTTACCCAAGGCGACGGTAAGTATGAAGCCGAATTGATGCATAACGGCAAAAACGGTCGTATTATTGCCCGTGCGTCCGTAGACGGCGGCAGTCTGGAAAATATCATTAAGATAACCAAGGCTCCGCTTACCAAAATCACGGGACGTCTGGACGGGAATATTTCCGTTGACGGTACGACGGATAATCCCAATGCGCATATTCAAGGACAGATTACGCAAGGCGTAATGGACGGACACGACATTGATCCGTCGGATATTGATGTAACCTTTGAAGCAGGGGTTTTACAGGTCAACAAGCTGTCTCTTCACGTAGACGGCGGTCTTTTGGCGGCCCAGGGAAGCTACGCCGTACACGGTCCGGTTAATATTCAAATTGCGGCTAAGAATTTTTCGACGGCCATTTTGCAAGATGTAACAGGCTCGAATTCCGTACCCGTCGACTCACGAATCGACTTTGCTTTAAATATGAGCGGTACGAGTGATAATCCCGTGGCCGAAGGATCCGTTCAGCTTACGGGCGGTACCTTGAACGGCGTCCCCTTTACAGATGCCTTTGCCCTCTTTAACGTTAAAAACGGCGTTATTTCACTGAATCAGGCGTCCGTAACCCGTTCTCCTTATAAGGCGACGGCCTCAGGGACCATTCCTCTGGCTGCCCTGAGAGATGATGTTTCGGACGGACCTATTCATGTAGAATTGCGTCTTGATAATGCAGGCCTTGACGGCCTGGCCTTCCTGACGCCTTGGGTGGAAGAAGCCAAAGGCGCCATGACGGGGCGTATTGTCGTAGGCGGTACGGTACAGAATCCTCAACTTAACGGAGCCGTGACGGTACGAAACGGATATGCTAAATTGAAGGGCACATCCAATCCCTTGGATAGTGTAAACGGCGACCTCATATTCAACGGTAATTCGGCAACCTTAGAAAGCCACGGCACGATGGATAAGAAGGGAAAGGGAGACAAAGGTTATTATGATATTAAGGGTAAGGCGGTATGGGAAGGTACGACGCTTACCGATTACAGTCTTACTGTAGGGGCCCACGGGTTGGCTCTTGATTGTGACTACTACAAAGGACCTGTCGATGGAGAATTGACTGTGTCAAAAGACGGGGATTTGCCTCTCATAAGCGGGAATATAGATGTACACGATGCGACTATCGATATTCCTTTGGCACTGGTTATGTCCGATTCGGATATGAATGCGGCCCTCGATATAACCGTCAAGGCCGGTGACAAGGTTCGTTTCTATAATTCGGGACTGTACGATGTGTGGGTAACCGGTGATGCAACCTTTAAGGGCACCGTGAAGTCTCCTTATGCTACGGGCCACTTCGACGTAACACGCGGCAGCGTACGTTATTTGGATACACGTTTCCAAATCATTCAAGGTCGGGCGGAATTTAAGGGTACCTCCTTTATTCCTTACATAAACCTGTCGGCTAATACGCGCGTCGGTCAATACGCGATTTTCTTAAACCTCACGGGACCGGCGGATGATATGGAGATGAACTTCCAATCGGATCCGCCCTTATCACGGACACAAATTATTTCTCTCGTTACGTTGCGCAATGCCGATAAGCATGACAGCTCTTTAAATAGCGATGATATGAACTCCCTCCTCGGTAGCGGTATTCGCTTTACCCTGAACAGTCTGGGTGTTACGCAGAAATTGGAAGACGCCTTGTCTCTTGATATGTTGACCGTTACGACGGGAAATCTCGATCTTTCGGCCCATGATTCGGGGGATGATAAAAACTACTATAATATTGAAATGGGTAAATATTTATTTAACAATTTCATGTTAACTGCCGCCTTCGGTCTTAATCACAATGACAACCGTGTCGGCATGCAGTATAATTTGGGAAGCAGATTCAGTGTAGATGCATGGCGTTCTCCTAAGAATGCATATGTAGGCGGCAGCTGGAGATACAGTTTTTAAAGAATGCCGCTCATATAAGGAGGAGTTATATTGCTCCGTTCGTATTTGGAAGAATTGCAAAAAATTACATTATTGAAGCCTGATGAAGAAAAAAGGCTTTGGATGGCGTATAAGGATGAAGGCTGCATGGACAGTAGAAGCCGCCTTATCGAGCAATATCAGCCTTTGGTCTTTCGGGAGGCTCTGCGTTGGCACGTAGGCGAAGAACACATGGCCGATGTTTTGCAAGAAGGGAATCTGGGACTCATTGAAGCCGTTGAACGGTATGACTATAAGTTGGGCGTAGCCTTTTCAGTCTATGCCGTTCACCGTATTCGCGGGGAAATCGTCGATTGGTTGAAAAAAGAAGGCAAGTCAGCCAATGTGTCTATGGATGAACCGGATGAAAACGGATTGACCTTGGGTGATATGCTGTCTGATAACAGTGAGGATTTGGGCGACCGTACGAATAGACAGTTGCTCTTAGAACAAGTGGGCACCTTTATGGCCCGTCTTCCCGAGAAGGAACAGTTCATTATGGAAGCCGTTTACTTGAAGGACAGACAACCCAAGACGGTGGCTGCCGATTTGGATGTGAGTCTTCCTTATGTATATCGTTTGCAAAAGCGAGGCGTGCGGCGTATTCGAGGCATGTTCGGCCGCTTGATGAAGAAAAATAAATAATTTCGGGTAAATAAGGGTAAAAAACATAGAAATACACAGAAAAATAGTGATATTTCCTCTGTTTTACGATATAATCGGAGTAATACTTTGACCCTTTATGACGGATTCTATATGCATCCGAAAGGGGGGATGTCGTATGAAGCAAACCGACCGGGACAAGGCGGAGCGGGTTCGCTCGGCCAAGGTCTGGTTAGACAAGGCGGAAGAATCGTTTCGCAGCAGTTCGGATGTACAAGGGGAACTAAGTCTTCTTTTGGCTGAAGCGGAAATGAAAAATTTGCGTAAAAACCACGGCGCAGGAAAGAATCTCATGCGTTACGGAGCCGTGGCGACGGCCATTGCTATCGCTTTGCTTGGGTTGGCCTTAGGGCAAGCCGCACGACACGGGGAGATTCGGGCTACCTATACGGCACCGCCCTCGGAAGTAGGTACGGAGTGGGTGAAAGCCGAACCGCTCCGCTACGAAGCACCGCCTCGGCAAGAAGGTGCGGTACAGGTGCCGGCACAGACCGTCGAAGCCGTACTGACAGACACTGAAGGGGATACACAAGTAAGTGTACATACAACTCAGCCGGAACAGGTGAGTGCCCCGGCCGCAAGTCAGGTCATGACTTCGGCACAGGTTCAAGAGACCGTACAAGCAGCACGACACAGTCTGCGAAGTACTGAATCAATACAAAAATAACGGAGGATTTTGCATGAAGACGCAGAACAAGAAACTTTTGGCTATTATGGCAGTGAGTGCCATTATGACCTGCCCTGTATGGGCAGCCGATACGACAGTAGGCACTACGGGCGTAACGACATCGGGTACTACGGGCTTGACCGGTTACGAATCGGCAGAGGAACTGGCCGCTATTCAACGTGGTGAACAACCGGTTACCTTGCATTCGACTCAAGCGGAACCGACGGCGACCGAAGCAACTTCTACAACTGCGACGGCATCGACGACGACGGCTTCGAACGGTGCTACGGGTTATGAACCTGCTGAAGAACCGCAAGCGACGGATCAGGCAGTTGCAGCTGCTGTTGCAGCGCCGGCAGAACCGGAACGACAGGCGGCTCCCGTGCCTGCCGATGTGGTAGAAAGCGGTAGCATTCCTTATGTAGGCGGTCTTGGCGATGTGCAGGTGGATACCTCGATTCCGGGTTATCCCATTGCCGCCGTTTCGCAAGATGAAGAAGCCGCTTTGCCGTATTCTCACGCCTTGACGGATGACCAGGCTCAGGCTGTTGCCGGCAAAGTTGTTACGACTGTTACCATAGGTCCCTTGCCTGAACCGGCATTGGCTCAAAAGTTCCTGCCCCGGCTTGCCATGCGCTCCGGTGACGCCATAGAAGCGAATTACGTACGCCACGATTTGAATGTATTGGGATCATCGGGACTCTTTGCTTCCGTAAAACCCGTGTTCACGCCTGTGCCTGAAGGGGTAGCACTTAATTACGAAGTGGAAATGAATCCCGTTTTAAAGGGCGTTGAATTTACGGGTAACGATTCCATTAAGTCTGAAGACCTCGAAAAGATGCTCCATATCCAACCGGGTACGGTTCTTAATTCGACGATTGTGAGCAAGGATATTTTCGAACTGAACCGCTACTATGCAAATCAGGGGTATATCCTCAGCCACGTTACGGCTGTCAATATGGATGAAAACGGTATCTTACATATCGGCATTACTGAAGGTCATGTGGAACGCATCGACATTAAGGGCAACAAGAAGACGAAAGATCGCGTTATTCGTCGCGAACTTCGTTTTAAACAGGGCGATGTATTTAATCGAAATCTGGCCAGCCGCAGTATTGAACGAATTTACAATACGGGCTACTTCGAAGACGTCAATGTCCGTCTTTTCCAGGGTGAAAAGAATGCTAACGACGTTATTATGGAAATTGACGTGGCCGAACAAAAGACCGGTTCCGTTACGGTCGGTGCCGGCTATTCTCAGTCCGACGGCTTGGTCGGGATTTTGGGCTTAAGCGAAACAAACCTCCGCGGTACGGGCGACAAGGTGGCTCTGAACTGGGAATTCGGCGGTAAAACTCATTCCAATAAAAACTATACCTTCTCGTACACTCATCCTTGGCTTAATAGCCACGGCGACTCTATCGGCATGAGTATTTACGACAGAGAAGCGGAATATGACGATTATGACGGTAAGGGCAACACCGTATCGGAATATCGTAAGAAAACGACGGGCGGCAATGTGACATACGGTCGCGTTCGCAGTGAATATGTAAGCGATTATGTAACATTGGAAACGAAGAAGACCAAGTATTTAAGCCATGAAGGCGGTCCCAACAACTACGATTCCTGGAGACATAATCCTGCTTCCTTGCCCGTATTCCGTGACTATATTGACAACAACTTCGGTACGACGAACAGCGTAACGTGGTCCCACGTTTTCGATAACCGTGACAATATTTACGATCCCATGCACGGCAAACGCTTGTCCTTTACAGGCACTTGGGCCGGTCACGGTTTGGGCGGTGACTTCGATTACTACAAGTTTATTATCGAAAACAGACTGTATTATAAAGTCGGCGTAAAACACGTCATTGCCGTTCGACTCATGGGTGGTATCGCTACAGGCGACATGCCGTACAATGACCTCTTTACCTTGGGCGGTGCCGATACGCTTCGCGGTTATGAAGATGATGAATTCCGCGGCAACAAGATGTATGCGGCTACGGTTGAATATCGGTTCCCCATTGCCAAGAAGGTACAGGGCGTGCTCTTTACCGATATGGGTGCTGCTTGGGGCGGCACCGGTAAGATTCCCTGGTACCAGGAAAGCAGAGGCCTTCATTATTCCGTCGGTGCGGGCTTGCGCGTAACGACTCCTATCGGACCTATCCGTCTTGACTACGGTGTAGGTAAGGACGGCGGCAAGTTCCACTTCAGCTTCGGCGGTAAATTCTAGTCAACCCGCGGGGGAGACAGATGAGAAAAAAAATACTCGCAGGAGTCGTCGTATCGGCCCTATGTTGGTCCGGTGCGGCGGCTGCCTCGATTCACGATGTAGACGTACGTCTTACGTCTTCCGGTGCACCTGTACCGCCTTTAGCGGCTAAGCGAATTTCCGCCAGCATCGAAACGGTAGGCCGCAGGGTTTTACTGGATAGAGATGACGGTGAAGTCAGCCGAAATGCGGATACATACAACCGTATGATGAATGACATTATGGACCGCGTCCTCATCGGTTATACGGTAGAGAACCTGACCCTTCGGCCGGGTGAACGAACGGAGGTAGACGTTGTCGTACGACCTTGGGGAAATACGATAGAAGCCGTTTCATTGAATCTCGACTTCGGAGCCTTGTCGCCTTTGGCTGAAAGCATGGCTAAAGAGGACGTACAGGGAGCTCAAAAATTGGTGGAAAACGTTCTCGTCGGACTTCCGGAAGATGCCCTTGATTGGGCCGGCGGAGCCGTCAAGGACGTGCTTGAAAGCGAATTGGAGCGGCAGATTCCCGAGTTTTATCCTCACGTGGTTATTACGCCCGGAAAGACGGCGAAGGTAGACGTATACTTTTTGCCGAAACTTCCCGTTGTGCGTAATGTAAACGTAAAGGTAGAGACGGAAAACATTCCGCGAGTCGTTTTTTACGATACACGAAAGCATATGGAAACGCGCTACGCAGGCCTTCAAGGCCTGCCTGTTGCGTTTATTCGGCGTCATGAAAAAGACATACAGGAAGATGTGAGTCGTACCGTTTCCGAACAATGGGTCGTAGAAAAGTACAAGTTGCGAGTAGAGCCGCAATTAACAGTAGGCGAGAATTTGGATATTCGCTTGAAATCCCTTACCGATTTTTACGATATTCAGGCTTCGGCGTACATCGATATGCGTCGTAACGGTGACAAGCGCCGCGGTAAGAAGGACGAAGATACGGTTGCAAAAGTTCACATGGGCAGAAAGTTCGGCTCAGGACATGAGCTTTTCGGTGAAGTCGAATTCAAACCGTCTACGTTGAAATGGAATCTGATTCCCGGCTATTTCTATCGCTTTTCGGATAAGACATCCCTGGGTTATCAGTTTGAGACTGAAGACAAGAGTCACCACCTGTGGCTGAAGCAAAAGCTGGCAGGTCGGTGGAGTTTGCGCTTTGATTGGGATATATCGAATCATGATGAAGAATTGGGAATTAACTATAGACTACACGACTATGTAGGCTTAGAATATATTGTGTCGGAACACGACCAGTGGCTCCGAGTTATAGGTTATTTGTAAAGGAGTAATTTGACTATGATGGCAGAAATGGGTAAGAAAAAGAATGTAAAGATTTTCTCGGCTGCAGTAGCCGTAATTTTTGTCCTCTCCGTAGCGGCTATGGCTGTTATGCAGACGGGCAACCCGGTCAGTGCCGCACCGTCCAGTAATATCGGTGTTGTCGACACGAGCAAGGTATTTGCACCGGATAATGAAGCAATTGTAAACGCACAGAAAGAATTACAAACGGCTTCCCAGGATATGCAGAAGCAGTTTGAAGAACAGTCCGCCAATATGTCGGACGAAGAAAAAGCTCAACTCTTCCAAAAGATGCAAGGCGAAATGTCCGATAAGCAGGAAGCTATTCAAAAGGGCTTGAAAGACAAATTGGAAACAGCTGTAGGCAGCGTTGCTTCGACTAAGGGCTTGAGCCTTGTTGTCGATAAGAGTGTAGTTCTCTACGGCGGTCAGGACATTACGGACCAGGTAGCTAAACAATTATCGTCCAAGTAATGTCGATGGATAAAAATAAGCGCAACGTGGCAGCAGGCGGAGTCATCGTCCTTTTAGTGTTGTGCCTTTTGGCGGGTATCTATGCTTGGAAACACAAGACACCTGATGAACCGGCGATACAGGGACCTGTCTATGCCTATGCCGATACGGAGCATATTATGATGAGCCATCCCGATTACGCCGTCTATCACCGGTTGGAGCTGGAGTACAATGCCATGGTAGCACAGTACCAGTTCGAACAGTGGCATTACACGCAGCAAGCCGGAAAAGACGGACAAGTTCTGCAAAAGGCTCAATCTATGAGTATCATGGGTGCAGCCGCAGCCGAAGAAGAATTGAAGGCCAAGGCGGCGTTGAAAGAGGCGGATTTAAACAGTGCGTTACAGCAAAAGTACGAGTCATTGCTAAAGGAAAAAGAGCAGCGCCTTCCGTCTCTAAATGATGCGGATCGGTTGAAGGCCGTCAATTTACAGCTTCAACTGAATACACTGGCCATGACGAAGGAACAGAGAGAAACGGCCAGAAATGAGTTAATTGCCCTGCTCCGTAAAAACGGCGGTACCGATTCGGCACGGGCCGTTGCGGAAGCGGAAGCCGAAATGGCTCCTTATAAAGAAAAGGCTAAAAAAGAGTTACAAGACTATGTAGAAGCCCAACGGGCAGAGTTGCAAAGGCGTCAGGATACGAACGATAACTTGTTAAAGACTCAATTGGCAGGACTTCAAAATACACCGGACCCGGCGATTTGGAATGATGAATGGAAGTCCAAGCTTGATGCGAAAAAGCAGGAAATGGATGACGAAAAGGCAAAAATTATGGATGATATTCGCGATTGCGCCGCACGAGTGGCACAAGAGCAGGGAATTGACATGATTTTCAGCGATTATGTAGGCATCGGTACGGCAGAAGACGTGACTGATGATATTATTGCCAAGCTGGCATAACAGGGAGGCCCGAAAAATGAAAGGCGCAAAGAAAAAACTTACGGCCCTGATTCTTACCGTTTTGACGGCAGGAATTTTGGCAGGTTGCGGCAGTGCCGATAAAGTCGGTGTTGTCGATACACAGAGAGTGCAAAAAGAAGCACCCCTGGCTAAGCAGTATGTAGAAAAACACGAACAGAAGGTTCAGGAAATCAATAAAAAGTTGGCAGAAGAAAAACTGTCCATGAGTGATGAAGACTTCCAAAAGGAACAGCAGAAACAAAAGCAGGAGTTGGATATTTACAGTGCCGGCCTGCAACGCCAATTTAAATCCGATTTGGATCAGAAGTTGGCGGAAATAGCCAAGGATAAGGAAGTCGGCATTATTGTTGATAAAAGAGCCGTACCTAACGGCGGTATCGACGTGACGGACGAAGTAATTGCGAAATTACAATAAAGAGGTGTGTTAGTGTGAAAAAGACGGTAAAAGAGTTGGCACAATTTTTAGGCGGCACGGTTATAGGCGATGAAAATCGGGAGATTTCCGATGTCAAAGGACTGGCCGAAGCCGGGAGCGACGACATTTCTTTTGCCGTCGAACCGTATACGGAATACTTGCCTCAGGTTCATGCCGGTGCGGTTATTACGGAGAAAGAATATCCGGCAGGAAATAACACCCTCGTTCTTGTGGAAAATCCTCGCCTGGCTTTTTCCAAACTGTTGGAACTCTTTCATCCCAGGCAGAGTGTGCAAAAGGGCATTCATTCTACGGCTGTTGTCGATGAGAGTGCAAAAATCGGCGAAAATACAGCCGTTATGGCTTATGCGGTTATCGGTAAAAATGTACGTATCGGTGCAGGCAGTGTTGTTTATCCCTATGTGTTTATCGGGGATAATGTGACTATCGGTGCCAATGCGGCTATTTATCCCGGTGCCGTGATTATGGAAAACACGGTTATGGGTGACAATGCGGTTATTCGGGCCCATGCAGTCATCGGCGGTGAAGGTTTCGGCTTTGCCACCAAGGACGGAAAGCACACTCGCATTCCTCAAATCGGCAATGTTACTATCGGTGATGACGTAGAAATCGGTGCCTGCACGACTATTGATAACGGTACCTTGGGCAGCACTAAGGTCGGCCGAGGTACGAAAATCGACAACCTCGTGCATTTGGGACATAATGTAGAAATCGGTGAAGATTGTTTTGTCATTGCACAGACAGGCATTGCCGGCAGTACAAAGGTGGGAAATCACGTTATCTTTGCCGGTCAGACCGGTTGTACGGGACATATTACCATCGGGGATAACGTTACCTTTGCCGGTAAGTCCGGCATTGTAGGCAATGTGGCCAGCAACACGGTAAATGCCGGCTTCCCGGCACGTCCTCACATTGAATGGAGCCGTACACAGGTATATATTAAAAAACTCCCCGATTTGGCAAAGACCGTCAAAGCTTTGGAAAAACGGATTGCCGAATTGGAAGAAAAAAAGTAAGAGGTTTGTATGTACCGATTCATGAAAATCCTCAGCTTCCTCGTCTGTCATCTGCCTGTCAGTTGGCAACAGGCTTTAGGACGAGGAATGGGCGTCTTTTTCTGGACCTTTGTGCCCAATCGGCGCAAGGTGTTGGCACAAAAACAAATATTGGATTGTAAACTCACCGATTCACCGGCAGAGGCCATGGCTATTGCTAAATCGAGCAGCCTGCGATTCGGGCCTATGATTATCGAAGTCTTGACCTATCCGAATTTGGTAAAAAAAGGTTTTTTTGAAAAATTTACCGTTACGGGCAAAGAATATTTGGACCGATTGAAAGAAAGCGGTGAAGGTGCCGTTATTATGGCATCTCATGCAGGCAATTGGGAACTTCTCGGTGCCTGGATGGCCATGAGCGATTATCCGGTCATTTCCGTAGCTCAGCAGCAAAGTAGCGGATCCGATGAATTTATTAACGAATACCGGACGATGCTGAAGCAGCACGTAACCTATAAAACGGGTATTCGAGACATGCTTCGCTTTCTGGGAGAAGGTAAATACATCGGTCTTCTCATGGACCAGGACCCGGGCTATACGGGTCTTAAAGTAAAACTCTTCGGCAGAGACACGTTGACAGCCGACGGACCGGCCAAGATGGCGGCCATGAAGAACTACGGCATTTATCCTGTATTCATTCATGAAGACCGCCCTTACCACCATCACATTGAAATACAGGCGCCCCTTCACATCTTTGCAGAAGGAGAAACCCTTTCAAAAGAAGAAAAGAAACAGCGTATTTACGTAGTAACACAGAAACTCAACGATATTTTGGAAGCTCATATCCGTAAATATCCGAGTGACTGGTTCTGGTTACACAACCGCTGGAAGTGGACGAACCGCCTGGCGGAAAAAGAAAAGGCGGAAGGAAACAAATAGAAAACAAAGGCACCGAGAGGCTAAAAGATTCTCTGCGGTGCCTTTCTTTTGTCATAATGGATGCAAAAACGGAGTCTCTCAAATGAGAGACTCCGTTTATCGGTATAAATTACTGGTTGTTTTCTACGATGCAAGCCGTGCCTTGGCCGCCGCCGATGCACAGTGTTGCCAAGCCGTATTTTGCCTTCTTTTCTTTGAGGCCGTAGAGCAAGGTAACGAGGATACGAGCGCCGGATGCTCCGATAGGATGACCGAGGGCAATAGCACCGCCGTGGATGTTGACCTTCGACATATCGAAGCCCAATTCCTTGCAGCAGTATGCAGCTTGTGCAGCAAATGCTTCGTTTGCTTCCACGAGGTCCATGTCTGCGCCTGTGAGGCCTGCTTTTTCCAGAGCTTTACGAGACGAGGGAACAGGGCCTGTACCCATAATAGCGGGATCAACGCCTGCAGATGCATAGCTCTTAATCGTAGCGAGCGGTTTGATACCCAATTCTTTAGCTTTGTCAGCGGACATAACAACGAATGCTGCCGCACCGTCGTTAATACCCGAAGCATTGCCGGCCGTAACCGTGCCGCCGTCGCGTTTGAAAGCAGGTTTTAATTTGCCCAAGCCTTCAGCCGTAACGCCTTCACGCGGGAATTCATCCGTATCGACAACGATGTCGCCCTTTTTGCCGTGAATAACGACAGGAACGATTTGATCTTTGAATGCACCGGATTTAATAGCTTCAACAGCTTTAGCCTGAGAAGATGCAGCCAATTCGTCCTGAACTTCGCGAGTAACGCCGAATTTTTCAGCAACGTTTTCAGCCGTAATACCCATATGGTAGTTGTTGAATGCGTCCCACAAGCCGTCTTTGATCATTTCATCAACGAGCTTGCCGTCGCCCATACGATAGCCCCAACGAGCTTTTTGTACGAGATAGGGTGCCTGAGACATGTTTTCCATGCCGCCTGCAACGATAACGTCGGCATCGCCGGCTTTAATAATCTGTGCTGCCAAAGATACGCAACGCAGACCGGAACCGCAGACTTTGTTGATTGTCATAGCCGGAGTTTCAACAGGCATGCCTGCTTTAATCATAGCCTGACGAGCAGGATTCTGGCCGAGGCCGGATTGTAATACGTTACCCATTACGACTTCGTCTACTGCGTCCTTAGCAATGCCGGCACGTTTGATTGCTTCTTCAATAACTACGGCGCCCAAGTCTACAGCCGGAACGTCTTTGAATGCACCGCCGTATTTACCGATAGCCGTACGGCAAGCACTTACGATTACTACATCTTTCATGAATACCACCCTTTCTCAACTCGTTTATAGTGAATGTAAAAATCATTATAACCGCGAAGACGGAAAGCATGCACGATATACTCGTAAAACATATCGTTACTGTTTTCACAATCTTCATGTCTATATAGTATATTTTTTTACTCATAAATACAAGGGGGAAAAGGAAAAAAGTTATACTTTCTAGCTATTGAGAGTAAAGGAACAGTAACTATAGGGTATACATGAGGGAAAATAAAGCGGTTAACGGTTATGAACACAGCAGACTGTCAGGACTTGAGTAGAGCATATAAAAAAGAGACATTCCTTTTACGGGAATGTCTCTTTTACGTGTTACTGTTTTAATTAGAACAGGTTCGAAATGAAGCCGAAGCTGAAAAGTACGGCAACAGAAACCATCAGTTTCATATTTTCGTTCATCGAAGTCATATCGCCCGCCTCCTTTTATTTATGAAATACAGGGGTAATAATGTAATAAGGTAAAGATTGAAATACTGTAAAAGTATGTTCTTATTTGAACTTTCTTTTCTTGTCTTTATAATACTCTCTTAAAAAAATAATGCAATAGCCTAAAAAGTTATGGAGGTGGGGTGCATATGATAAATACTCATGGTTTATGACTGGTGATAAAAAATATGGAAAAAATCAGACTTAAAAATAGAGATAGAAGAAGAAAAACGGTAGATATACTTAAATATTTAAATATAAAAATAAAAGAAAAAACTTTAAAATTTTCATTTACATCTTTAAATATCAAAGATGAAGTGAAGTCATAAAAGTCCAAAAGGTCACAACAAGACTCGTAAATATACGGGAAAGAGGTGATTGAGTCTATAGGTCGACTTATCTCGACAGTATCTGCAGATACACGTATAATATGAAACATAAAAAAGAGGAGGTAGGTCATGTCTTTTATAAATAAGTTCATCGGTACGACGAGTCTTCAGCCCGTAGATACCAAAATATATGACGAGGCTTTATTCTTATTTAATAATGCAAAGGCTCAGAATGAATTATTGGACGGACATTTAAAATCTACCGTAGTTCAAGGTTCCGACGTGGACGTTTTGCCTGAAGCAGTCGGTCGTTTCGGCTTCGATAAGACGTCACCCGTACCGGTAAACGGTCTTTTCGGGGCTTGGTCCTACTTATCTCGATTACGCTCACTGACGACAGGTGGACCCGTTTATTTTCATCTTGATGAAATAAAAGACGGTGCGGCGTGCTTTGAAGTTATTAACAGAAGCGGCAGACAGGCCTTTTACCTCTGGTTCGACTTGTATCATCCTCGTCAGTCTCGCGACGTTCCGGAAGGCTATATTCTGGAGAGGGAAGCCGTTTTCCCGCGAGGAATTACATATCATGACGACGACTTTCCTAAGAATCTGTATAAAAAAATTCGCAAGGAAGCTAAAAAAAGATTGAATCTTGAGGTATTCGACAAGGAAGCCCAATATATCGATACGGAAGAAGCCTCTCTTAGTTTAGAGGTTTTACGGGAAAAGAGGTAACTTATGAAAGGAGCTTTTGCGTCCGTTCGCATGGATGAAAATCATCCGCACTGGCAATATGCTTCGGCCCGTGCCGGCAAACTGTACAGTCGCAGCGGCGATTTTCGTACGGAGTTCGGTCGCGACTATACGCGTATTATTCATTCTTTGGCCTACAGCCGTTTAAAACATAAGACTCAAGTGTTTTTTACGACGAAGAACGATCACATATCGACGCGTATCGACCATGTCAATCAGGTCAATTCCGTGAGTAATACCATCGGCGTTTACTTGGGGTTAAATACGGAGCTTATCAGCGCCATTGCTCTGGGCCATGATTTGGGTCATTCACCCTTCGGGCATTTGGGCGAGCGGATCTTGCAGAAAATCAGTCATGACGAGGCGGGACAGCGCTTTTGGCATGAACAGCAGGGCCTGCACGTAGTAGACTCCATTGAAACCCTGTTGGATCCGACGGGAAAGACACAAAATCTCATGCTTACCTATGCGGTCAGAGACGGTATTATCAGTCATTGCGGTGAAGTGCGGTCGACGGTGATAAGACCCCGTGAAGAAGCCATGGACTTAAACGATATTGAGCGCCCCAGTCAGTATGCCCCCTACACGTGGGAAGGGTGTGTCGTAAAAATTGCCGATAAAATTGCATACTTGGGTAGAGATATTGAAGATGCCGTACGCCTCGGTATTTTGAAAGAAGACGGCAAGCCCTTACAGGACTTGTTAAAAGAACTGAACAGTTACAGCAAGGAACCTATTCAATCGGTGACGAATACGTCCATTATGTACCCTCTTATTACGGATATTTGCCGCGAAAGTTCTCCCGAAGCGGGACTGGTTCTGTCGCAGTCGCATATTAATATGATGGATGCGGTCATGCGTTTCAACTACGCACACATTTATAAGAATAAGCGGCTGGAAGTATATCATGCTTATGCACGCCTCATTCTCGAATCGGTGTATAAGCTTTTGCGCGAGTGTTATGACGGCACGGAAACAATGAATAATATCCGCCTTCTTGCCAAAGATTATCCCACCTTGGGGCGGCATTTTGAAAAGCGTATGAAAAAGTTCTCCGACTCGGGTCGTCTTGAAGCGGATCCCGACGAATACGGTAACAAGGTGATTTACCGAATCTCGGATAGCGAAGCTGATTATAAGAAGGCGTGCATCGACTATATTGCCGGTATGACGGATACCTATGCCGAAAAGATTTTCGGTGAAATGACGACCTTTTAACCGTTCCGGAATATTTCCGGTCATGGCGGTTTGGGCCTTGACAGATATCGGAGCTGTGAGTATAATGTGTTGTGTTACAGATTAAGCAGAAGCCGTCCGCTTCTCACCTTACAAGACGCACAGTTACTAAGGTTATATGTCGGTCATATATGAGCGGGCAGCTATGCTGTTCGCTCTTTTTTTGCGGAGGTGAAAGATTATTAGTAAAGAATTGCGTATCAACGATCAAATCAGAGCTAAGGAAGTACGTTTGGTAAGCGATACGAATGAACAGCTCGGTGTTATGTCTTTGCGCTCTGCACGTCAGATTGCGGAAGAACGGCACTTGGACCTGGTTGAAATTGCAGCCAATGCCAAACCGCCCGTTTGCCGTATTATGAACTACGGGAAGTACCGGTATGAACAACAGAAACGGGAAAAGGAAGCAAAGAAAAAACAAAAGGTCCTGACGTTGAAGGAAGTAAAATTACGTCCCAACATTGAAGACCATGACTTTTACGTCAAAATGAAAGCGGCACAACGTTTTCTCGATGAAGGCAGCAAGGTCAAGGTTACGATTATGTTCAGAGGCCGCGAAATGAGCCATCCCGAATTGGGTGAAAAGTTGCTTATTCGCTTTGCCGATGAGTTGAAAGAAGTCGCTCATGTTGAAAAGGCACCTAAGATAGAAGGCAGAAACATGACTATGGTCATAGCTGTCAATAAGGCGAAGTAAGAGGAGGAAATTATATCATGGGTAAATTAAAAACCCGCAGCGCTGCGGCAAAAAGATTCAGTGTAACAGGTTCGGGAAAGTTTAAAAGAGCAAAAGCTTATAAGAGCCATATTTTGGAAAAGAAATCTCCGAAACGTAAACGTAATCTGCGTAAAGCCGCTCTCGTTGCTAAGAGCTATTCGGATGCGGTTCGCAAGATGTGCCCCTTCATTTAATACGTTATTACACTTAAGAGATTGGGAGGAATTATATAATGGCTAGAATTAAAGTCGGTGTTACAGCACACGCTCGTCATAAAAAAATCATTAAAATGGCAAAAGGCTATCGCGGTACGCGTAGCCGTCTCTTCAAAAAGGCTAACGAAAGCGTAATGAAGGCTCTCTTCTACGCTCGTCGTGACCGTCGTCAGAAGAAACGTGAATTCCGTAAATTATGGATTGCCCGCATCAATGCGGCAACTCGTGCAAACGGCATGAGCTACAGCCGTTTCATCAACGGCTTGACGAAAGCAGGCGTTGAAGTAAACCGCAAAATGTTGGCAGACTTGGCTGTTAACGACGCAGCCGCTTTTGCTAAGTTGGTTGAAGTAGCGAAAGCTCAGTAAGATAAGGAAAAGCCGCTCATATAAGAGCGGCTTTTTTGTTTAGGCCTTATCGCAAAGAAAGAAATCTTCCCAGTCGGTCGGAAGCGGTCGGTCGCGTCGCATAATGCAGTACGAGTCGATTTTAGGCGGTGCGAAATCAAGAAGGGGAATGATGCGAATGCCGGCGGATACCGCCGGGTCCTGTAACAGGCCGGCCGGCAAAAAGGTATAGCCCAGCCCCTCGCGTACATAGGCGGGAAGCTTAGTGCTGTTGTCGATTTCCAGGGGGAAGCGGTGGTGCTTGGGGAAGAGATCGCGAATGTACAGACCTAATCCCTGGAGGGCAAAGTTGGAGAAGAGGTAGTCGATTTCGGGAAGATTTTTTTTGGAAATTCCGTCAGCCCAGGTCGTGTCCTCGGCAGTACAGACGAGACAGAGGTCTTCACTGTAATAAGGACGGCACCAGTAACCGTCTCCGTAAAAGGAGACGAAGGAAAAGACCATATCCAGGTTCCCTTTTTTTAAGGACTCGATCATTTCCGCTGTATGACCGATATTTAATATAATCGTGCTTAGAGGCTTGGCTTTCATCCATTTTCTCAGAGCGTATTGAAGGCGGCATTCGTAAATGGTGTTGGTCGTACCGATACGCAGACGTTCGTCGGGCGAAAGGGAAGAGCGGACCGTTTGTAAGGCCGTTGTTTCCAAATCGACAAGTTGTTTCGCATAGTCTAAAAACTGCAGACCCGCCTCGGTCAGATCAATCTGCTTATGTTTGCGTGTAAAAAGAGGCTTGCCGATTTCACTCTCCAAGTCGAGAATTCGGTTTGTTACCGTTGATTGAGCAATGAAAAGGTGTTCCGCCGTTTTGGTAAAATTTTTAATTTGGGCGGCGGCAATAAAGGTACGCAGTGTTTCCGTATTCATAAACATCTCCAAGTATCTGAAAAACAAATCGATTCAATCGAATTCATCTATTTTACAAATTATTTTTTCTTATTATATAATAAGGCGGTAAAAGAGACAATTATCGTACAGTAAGTTCAGTACTGCTCGTCAGTACGGAAAACGGAGTGACAGTGATGAATGAGAAAAAAGTGCCTTTTACGGAAGGCGAAATTCGTGAAATTATTAAAACCTATCCGACACCCTTTCATATTTATGATGAAGAAGCCATAAAAGCCAATGTTCGCAAGCTTATCAAGGCTTTTGACTGGGCGAAGGATTTTAAAGAATATTTTGCCGTAAAGGCAACGCCCAATCCGTATATTATGAAAATCCTTAAAGCCGAAGGCGTCGGCGCCGATTGCAGTTCTTTGCCGGAACTGTTGTTGTGTGAAAAAGTCGGCATTTCGGGCGACGACATTATCTTTTCGTCTAACGATACGCCCTATCAAGAATTTGCCAAGGCCATGGAATTAGGGGCTATTATTAATATTGACGACATTACGATGATAGACTTCCTCGAAGCGAACGGCCCTATTCCCGACCGTATTTGCATGCGTTATAATCCCGGCCCCTTATTAAAAGACGGCAATGATATTATCGGAACTCCGGAAGAATCGAAGTACGGGCTTACGCGCGATCAGATTTTTGAAGCCATGGCTATTTTAAAGCAAAAGGGTGTAAAACGCTTCGGTCTTCATACCATGGTCGTATCCAATGAACTCAACGCCAACGGCTTGATTAATACGGCAAAGATGATGTTTGAATTGGCTGTAGAGGTCAAAGAACGCCTCGGCATTTATATTGATTTTATCGATTTCGGCGGCGGTATCGGCTTACCCTATCGCCCGGAAGAAAGTTTTGTCGACTATGATGTATTGAGTGCCGGCATTAAGGATCAGTTTGAAAAGATTATGATTCCTAACGGACTGGATGATATTCGCCTCTCCTTTGAATGCGGACGTGCCATTACGGGTCCTTACGGCTATTTGGTAACGACGGCTATTCACCATAAGGATATTTGGAAACATTACATCGGTACGGATGCTTCCATGGCGAACCTCATGCGTCCCGGCATGTACGGAGCCTATCACCATCTGACCGTTCTGGGAAAAGAAGAGGCACCGGCCGATCACGTATATGACGTAACGGGATCCCTTTGCGAAAACTGCGATAAATTCGCCGTCGATCGCCGCCTGCCCGAAATTAAGGACGGCGATATTCTGGTCATCCATGACACGGGCGCTCACGGTCATTCTATGGGCTTTAACTACAACGGCAAACTTCGTTCGGCGGAATTGCTCATGCATAAGGATCATAGTGTCACGCAAATTCGTCGTGCCGAAACTGTTGACGACCTCTTTGCGACCTTGGATTTTTCCGATTTATAAGAACTGCATTATCACTCAAAGGCGTTCCTACAGGAACGCCTTTTTTGTTGGCTTGGACCTTCCCTTCATGGTAGTATGTAAGAAAAGGAGAGATGAGTATGTTCCATGCCTTTGAAGCGGTTACGACTTTTCATCTGTTTGCACTCGTCATCATTGGCGCAGGCGGAGCTTATGTGTGCCGAAAGGGTAGCGTATCGGTGCGGTCCGTCGTTTTACACAATTTAATTTGTCTTTTGTGGTGTCTCAGTGTGACCTTATATGCCTCGGAAGGGATCGGTCTTTGGGCGGGACTGTTTGTTGCAAGCCTCTTTTTGACTCATGCCCTCTTCGGTAAAAAGGGCGGTTATGGGCAGTTGCAGCGGCGTGTTCCGGTTACGCGCGGAGTTTTTTGCCCGTATGTGGCGACGGCCTTTGTCCTGTCTTTTTTGCAACTGGCCTTATACTTTGTACCGACTTTGAGATATGTATGGATTACGTCTCTTGTCAGCCCCGTCGTGGGCGGGATGTTGGCAGGTGTCGTTTTTTCGTATTCGGACCGGGTCGTCAAGAGCGAAAAGAAGGACTGAGAACTCTTGCTCGTATGCCGTAAAAACGCCTGTGTGACGGCCTTTGTCATTGACAGAAGCCCCTAATTATTGGTACAATACAATATGTATTTTCTATCATTCATACTGCGAGGAGATGCGACATGAGAATGAGATTTCGAAAGATAAATTTACATACCTTCTATTGTCGTGCCTGCAGTGTATCTTAGCACTATAATCCCGCCGAAGGCGTATGCCTTCTGCCGGGATTTATTTATTTTCTACAGGAGGAAGTTATGAAGAAAATTGGCTTGTTGATGGGTAGCGATTCGGATTTGCCCGTTATGCAAAAAGCATTGGATATTTTTAAGGAATTCGGCGTTCCTTATGAAGCCGTATTGGCTTCGGCACATCGTACGCCCGCAGCTGTTAAAGAATTTGCCGAAACGGCGGAAGAACGCGGCATAGGGTGCCTCATTGCCGGTGCGGGAATGGCGGCTCATTTAGCCGGTGTTGTCGCGTCCTTTACGACGCTGCCCGTCATCGGAGTTCCTCTTGAAGGCGGCAGCATGCGCGGTATGGATGCCCTTTTGTCGACAGTACAAATGCCGTCGGGTATGCCCGTGGCGACAGTAGCCGTAAACGGAGCGAAGAATGCGGCTCTCTTGGCTATTCAAATTCTGGCGGTAGGCGATGCTCAACTGGCCGGTAAATACAAGGCCTATCGTGCAGATATGACGGCTCAGGTAGAAGCGAAGAACGTAAATTTACAAAAGCAACTCAATCAGGCGTAGAATCAATCAGGAGGAACTATGCAATACGATTCGGTATGGGATAAACTTCATGAAGAATGCGGTGTTTTCGGCATTTACGATAAAGAAGCGGACATTCCCCGTTATGTATACTGGGGGCTTTTTGCCTTACAGCATCGCGGACAGGAAAGCGGCGGTATTGCTCTGACGGACGGCACGGATATTCATAATCATCGCGGCATGGGCTTAATCAGCTCGGTCTTTGAAAAGGAATTGCCTGCCAATGAAGGCGGTCCCATCGGCATCGGTCACGTGCGCTATTCGACAACGGGCTCCAACAATCCCCGTAACATTCAACCCTTGGCTGTGTACACCTCAATGGGGGAAATCGCGTTGGCACATAACGGCAATTTGACCAATGCCCGGGAACTGCGTACGCGCCTTGAAGATGACGGGGCGACGTTCCAGACAACGATGGACAGCGAAGTGATCGTCAACCTCATCAGCCGTAGCAGAAAGCCGACTATTGAAGAACGAATTATTGACAGCATGACTCAAATTAAGGGGGCTTTCTCCCTTGTCTTAATGACCAATAAAAAGCTTTACGGGGCTCGTGATCCTTTGGGTTTTCGTCCTTTGTGTATCGGCCGCACGGAAACGAGCGGCTATGTCATCGCTTCGGAAACGTGTGCTCTCGATGCTATCGGAGCTACTTTTGTTCGTGACGTCAAGCCCGGTGAATTTGTCGAAATCGGAGCGGACGGCTTGAAGTCTACCATGTATGCGGAAGCGGAACGTAAACAAGTCTGTTCGTTTGAATACATTTATTTTGCCCGTCCCGACAGTATCATGGACGGACAGGATGTGTATCAGGCCCGCTTGGCTATGGGGCGGGAAATGTGGAATGAAACGCACTATGATGCGGACCTCGTCATTTCCGTTCCCGACAGCGGAACGACGGCGGCTCTCGGTTATTCCATGGCCTCGGGCATTCCCTTTAACTTCGGTCTCATTAAGAACCGCTATATGGGCCGTACCTTTATTAAACCGGATCAGAAGCAACGTGAACTGGCTGTTCGAATGAAGCTGAACGTCGTCAAGTCCGTCGTTAAGGGCAAGCGCATCGTCATGGTCGACGACTCCATCGTCCGCGGCACGACGAGCGGTATTATTTGCAGACTGTTGCGTGAAGCCGGTGCTAAAGAAGTGTATATGTGCGTATCGGCACCGCCTGTTAAATACTCCTGTTTCTACGGTATCGATACGTCGGTTCGCAAGGAACTCATTGCCTCCGACTTGTCGGTTGAAGAGATTCGCAAGTATATAGGCGTCGATAAGTTACACTTTATTTCCTTTGACGGCTTGGCTAAGGCTATGCCCGAAATTCCGAAGGAAAATATGTGTCTGGCTTGCTTTAATAACGATTATCCCACGGAAATTCCCGCCAATGAGGAAGGAGAAAAATATGCACTCGAAGGAAAATGCTAAGGAAAGTTTGACCTACGCCGCAGCCGGGGTAGACATCGATGCCGGTAACAAAGCGGTTGAATTGATGAAGGATTCGGTCAAGGCCACATACAGACCGGAAGTGCTGGGTGATTTAGGCGGTTTCGGCGGCCTTTTCTCCTTAATGAACAGTTCCGTAAAAAATCCCGTTCTCGTCAGCGGTACGGACGGAGTAGGTACGAAACTGCGCCTGGCCATTATGATGGATAAGCACGATACGGTCGGTCAGGACTGTGTAGCCATGTCTATTAACGACATTCTTGTCCAGGGTGCGGAACCTCTCTTTTTCCTCGATTATATTGCCGTAGGTAAGCTCAATCCCGAACAGGTAGCATCCATCGTCAAGGGCGTGGCTCAGGCATGCAGCGAATCGGGATGTGCTCTCTTAGGCGGTGAAACGGCTGAAATGGCCGGCTTTTACGGCGACGGTGACTACGACTTGGCCGGTTTCGGTGTCGGTTTGGCAGACCGTGAAAAGCTGATTACGGGAGAAACTATTAAAGAGGGTGATGTTCTCATCGGCTTGCCGTCGACAGGCGTTCATTCCAACGGCTTTTCCTTAGTTCGTAAAATCGTTTTCGATCGTATGAAGATGAAGCTTACGGACTATGTAGAAGAATTGGGTATGTCCATCGGCGAATGCCTTCTGACACCGACACGTCTTTACCCGCGGCCGTGTTTGCCCGTTATTCGGGAATTTGATGTAAAAGGCATGGTACATATTACAGGCGGCGGTTTCTACGAAAACATTCCTCGTGTTCTGCCTAAAGGCATCGGGGTGGAAGTAGACGTTACGACATGGCCGCAACTGCCCGTCTTCGGCTTATTGCAGAAGTGGGGGAACGTGGACTGGCCGGAAATGTACAGAACTTTCAACATGGGTATCGGCATGATTCTGATTGTCGACAAGGACGACGCGCCGGCGGTTATGAAGAACCTGGAAGATCGTCATGAAAAGGCCTATGTCATCGGTAAGACCGTCAAGACCGACGGTGACCGTGTCGTCTTAAAGGGAGGCGTTTTCAATGACTGAGAAGCGAATCATCGTTTTCGCTTCCGGCAGAGGTTCCAATGCGCAGGCTCTGCACGACGCCATGGAAAAGGGTGAAATCAAAGGCCGTTTTGTAGCGGCCGTTTGCGATAATCCTCAGGCACCGTTCATTGAAAAAGCACGCTCGTGGGGATTGCCCGTTATCATAGCGGACAGGAAGTCCTTTGCGAGCCAAGGTGAGTTTGAACACTATATATCGGAAGAAATCGCTCCGTATCAAGCGGACCTTATTTGTCTTGCCGGATTTATGCGAATTTTGAGCGGAGACTTTATCGCTCCTTATGAAAATAAAATTATTAACATTCATCCCGCCTTGCTTCCGTCCTTTAAGGGCTTACACGGACAAAGACAGGCGTGGGAAGCAGGAGTCAAGGTGGCCGGTTGTACGGTGCATTTCGTCGTCCCCGACATGGATGCGGGACCCATTATCATTCAGGAAACGGTTCCTGTCAAAGACGACGACACGGCCGATACTCTGGCGGCACGTATTCTGACAAAGGAACACCCGTCGTACGTGCGAGCCGTCGCCCTATTTTGTGATGACAAGTTGGAAATTTCAGGTAATCGCGTACGTATTAAGGAATAAGAGGAGTGGCAGTCGTGAAAATAAAAAGAGCCTTATTGAGTGTATCCGATAAAAGAGGCATTGTAGAGTTCGGTAAAGAATTGGCCGCTATGGGTGTAGACATTATTTCTACAGGCGGTACGATGAAGGCTTTGCACGATGCAGGCGTTCCCGTTACGGCCGTACAGGATGTGACGGGCTTTCCCGAAATGATGGACGGCCGTGTAAAGACCCTGCATCCGAAAATTCACGGGGCTATTTTAGCCATGCGTGATCATGAAAGCCATGTACAGGCCATGAAAGACCACGGCATTACCCCCATCGATTTGGTAGTCGTCAACCTGTATCCTTTTAGAGAAACGATTGCCAAACCGGACGTAACCTTGGCAGATGCCATTGAAAACATCGATATCGGCGGTCCCTGCATGGTACGTGCCGCTGCAAAGAATAATAAATTTGTCGCCATTGTAACCAATCCCGATATGTACGGTGAGATTACGGAACTTTTGAAAAAAGACGGCGAATTAAGCGATGCCTATCGCTTGAATTTAGCTCGCTTGGCCTTTACTCATACGGCTGAATACGATGCGGCCATTGCCGCATATTTGACGGAAGAAGTGAGAAAGGGGGATAAGGCGTAATGAAGGTGGCAGTAGTCGGCGGCGGCGGTCGTGAACACGCCCTGGTGCGTAAATTACACGAAAGCCCGTCCGTAGAAAGCCTTTATGCCTTTCCGGGAAGTGAAGCCATGTCCGACTTGGCCCGGTGCGTCCCCCTATCCGTAACGGATTTGACCGGTATTACGGACTTTGCCGTAAAAGAAGGCATCGATTTACTCGTCGTCGGTCCCGAAGTACCTTTGACACAAGGGCTGGCAGATGCGGCTGAAGCCAAAGGCATTGCCGTTTTCGGCCCCGTTAAGGCGGCAGCTCGCCTTGAAGGATCGAAGGGCTTTGCCAAGAACTTAATGAAAAAATACGGCGTACCTACGGCGGCTTATGAAATCTTTACGGACAAAGAAGCGGCCAAGGCGTATATCGAAAAACAGGGTGCTCCTATTGTCATCAAAGCCGATGGTTTGGCAGCAGGTAAGGGTGTAGTCGTGGCACAGACGGTAAAGGATGCGACGGACGCTGTAGACGCCATGATGAAAGATCGCATTTTCGGTGAATCGGGCGGACAAATCGTCGTAGAAGAGTGTATGGTCGGTGAAGAAGCAAGCCTACTTGCTTTCGTAGACGGTAAAACCATTGTTCCCATGGTAGCGGCTCAAGACCATAAGCGTATTTTTGACGGCGACAAGGGGCCCAATACGGGTGGGATGGGTGCTTATGCTCCCGCTCCCGTTCTTACGGACCGATGGCGTCAAGTGGTAGAAGAAAAGATTTTACGTCCCGTTGTTGACGGCTTGGCTAAGGAAGGCATTCCTTATAAGGGGTGCTTATATGCAGGACTTATGCTGACGGATAAGGGGCCGAAGGTGGTTGAATTTAACTGCCGTTTCGGCGATCCGGAAACGCAGGTCGTCTTGCCCTTATTGGACGGTGACTTGGCGCAAATCATGTATGACTGTGCTACCGGTCGATTGAATCCCCAAGACGTACATTGGCATAAGGGAGCGGCGTGTTGCGTCATTATGGCTTCGGCCGGCTATCCCGAATCATCACACAAGGGGGATGTCATTGACGGATTGGATGACGTAGAAAAGGATGGTAGTGTCTATGTGTTTCATTCGGGCACTAAGAAAGAGGACGGAAAATTCGTTACTGCCGGCGGCCGCGTTTTGGGTGTAACGGCTTTGGGCGACTCTCTTCAGGATGCCATCAGTAAGGCCTATGCTCAGGTAGAACGGATTCATTTTGACGGCCAACAAGTTCGTCGCGATATCGGTCAAAAAGGCTTGAAACACTTGTCTTAAAAATATATAAAGCGGACTTCTTGTATATGCAGGCAGTCCGCTTTTATTACGAGAGGGCGATATGTCATGAATTACAGGACGGAAAAAGATTCATTAGGAGAAATACAGGTTCCTGCCGACAAACTTTGGGGAGCACAGACACAGAGAAGTCTGGAAAACTTCCAAATAGGTACGGAAAAAATTCCCCAAGAACTGGTCACGGTTTTTGCTTATTTGAAAAAAGCGGCAGCCGAAACGAATAATAAGCTGGGTAACTTGGATGATGTGCGGACTCGGGCCATTGAAGCGGCCTGCGATGAAATCCTGGCAGGGCATTTGGAAGGAAACTTTCCCCTGGCCGTGTGGATGACCGGTAGCGGTACGCAATTTAATATGAATATGAATGAAGTAATTGCTAAAAAGGCTGTACAAATAGCCGTCGCTGGGGGAGAAAGTATAACCGTTCATCCTAATGACCATGTAAATCGATCGCAGAGCTCGAACGATGTCTTTCCGACGGCCATGCATGCGGCGACGTTGTGCTTAATTGAAAATCGCCTTTTCCCCGCCATGGACCGGTTGCAGTCTCTGCTGGAAAAGAAGGCGGAAGAATATAAAGACATTGTAAAAATCGGCAGAACGCATTTACAGGATGCCACGCCCTTGACTTTAGGGCAGGAAATCAGCGGTTGGGCCCGCATGATTGAACGAAATCGGGAGATGCTCGTGCAAGGATGCGAGTTCTTGCGTGATTTGGCTGCCGGTGGAACGGCTGTGGGTACGGGCATCAACTGCCCGAATGAATTCGGGCCTCTCTTTGCCGAAGAGTTGAGTCGTCTGACGGGTAAGGTATTCAGAACGGCAAAGAATAAGTTTCACTCTTTGACGAGTAAGGATGAACTCGTTGTTGCTCACGGTATGTTGAAAGCCTTGGCCTGTGATTTGATGAAGATTGCCAACGATGTGCGCTGGTTGGCGTCGGGACCTCGTTGCGGTATTGGCGAACTCATTATTCCCGCTAACGAACCGGGTAGTTCCATTATGCCGTCTAAGGTCAATCCCACTCAGACTGAAGCGGTGACCATGGTAGCGGCACAAGTTATGGGAAACGATGCGACGGTCGGCTTTGCAGCCAGTCAGGGAAACTTCGAACTCAACGTGTTCATGCCCGTTATGGCTTATAACATGATTCAATCGATTCGCCTTTTGACGGATGTTATGGATTCGTTCGGTAAGCACTGTATAAAAGGGCTTGAACCGAACAGGGAACGAATTGAAGAAAATCTGCATAGGTCTTTAATCCTCGTTACAGGCCTCGTACCTCTTGTTGGGTATGATAAGGCTTGCAGCATTGCCAAAAAAGCCGCCTCCCAAGGCTTGACCTTGAAAGAAGCGGCTGTAGAGAGCGGCCTTATTACGGCTGAAGAGTATGATGCACGCATGGACGTGCGTAAATTGGCCGGATTGGAATAGACATTAAAAAAAGGAGGCTTCGTGAGAAGTCTCCTTTTTGGCTATTTCAATTTGCTGTTAGCCTTTTCCGTGAAGGGAGCCGCTTCGATAATAAAGCGTTCATGAATGCCTTCACCGACGGGGCCGGCCGCATCGCAGGCCGTAATCTTAAAGGTCAGTTTGCGGCGATCCTGTTCCGTAAGAACGGCTTTGGCCGTTACGTCCATGCCTACGGGGGTAGCGGATGTGTGTTTAATATTCATGGAAATGCCGACAGTGGCAAAGCCTTCGGGTAATTGCGAGTCGACAGCCTTTACGGCCGCATGTTCCATCAGGCCTACAAGTGCCGGTGTGGCATACACGGGAGCCGTACCGCTGGCATAGGCAATGGCCGTGTTTTTTTCAGTAACCCTTTCCGTAAGTTCGGCAGAAGATTGTTCTTTTAATGTAAAGTCCATCATAAGCCTCCTAAGTCGTATAAGATATTTTTACTATAGCACAGAGGAGAATAAATAAAAACCTTTCGAGAAAAAATAGAGATTTGGTATAATGAAACGAACGGTAATGTACACGTAATATGTAACAGGCGGTGACGACATGAGCGACATTATAGAAAAAGAGGGAGTATCCTTTGTATCCTTTCACATATTTGCTCCTTATAAGGACTTGACAGCAGCCGTATCGACACGGCTCGGCGGTGTCAGTACGGGAGATTTTAAAAGTTTGAACATGAGTTTTTCTACAGGCGATGATAAAGAGGCCGTTAAGGAAAACAGACGACGGTATTTTAACGCCTTGGGTATATCGATAAAAGACCTGGTGGGGTGCAATCAGGTACACGGCGTGCATATTGAGCAGGTTACTAAAAAAGACTGCGGTCGCGGCGTAGAAGGCAAGGAAGACGCACTGCCCGGTTGCGACGGTTTGATTACGAATGAACCCGGCGTGGCGTTGACCATGAATTTTGCAGACTGCACGCCTTTGTTGTTTTTTGACCCTGTTCGCAAGGCTATCGGCTTGGCTCACGGCGGTTGGCGAGGGACGGCCGGTAATATTGCGGGCCTTACGGTAGAAAAAATGAAAGAAGCCTTCGGATCCGAAGCTAAAGACATTTTGGCGGCTATCGGCCCGGCCATGGGTCCTGATCGCTTTGAAGTGGGAGACGATGTTATACAGGCCTTTACAAACCTTTTCGGAAAAACGGAGGTTCTAGACCTTTATAAGCCGACGAAAGAAGGCAAGTATTTATTTAACATGTGGGAGGCCAACAGACGACTTTTGTTGCGTGCAGGCCTTCAAAAGGATCATATCGAATGTGCCGACATATGTACTCATACCCATACGGACCTCTTTTTTTCGTATAGAAAGGAAAAGGGCAAGACGGGACGACATATGGCGGTTATGGAATTACATTAACTCTTGGAAATACGGTCATAACAATCTGTGATTATGGCCGTACTTTTTGTGTAAAAAACTCTTGACAACCAAAGCAAAATTTAATAAAATACGGTAGAAATACAAATGAATAGATATTCATACATAAAAATGAGGGGGATTTAAAAATGAAGAAGTCTTATAAAATTGAAGTCGACTGCCCGAACTGTGCAGCCAAAATGGAAATGGCGGCCAATAAGACGGAAGGTGTCAAGGAAGCCAATGTCAATTTCATGCTTTTAAAGATGAAGGTGGAATTTGAAGACGGTGCCGATCCGCAAGCCGTGATGGAAGCAGTACAACATAACTGTAAAAAAGCAACGTCTGACGGCGAAATTTTCTTGTAAGAATTTACATCGGGGGGACATGTATGCTAAGTGCCAGACAGAAGAAGGATTTAATTCGCATCTCCGTTGCCGCTGTCATTGTGATCGGTACCTCCTTTCTCGACGTGCCGAAAGCGGCTCATATTGCTTTGTACGCCGTAGCTTATCTGGTTGTAGGCTATGACATTTTACTGGAAGCTTGGGAAGGGCTTAGACACGGCAACGGCCTTGATGAATGCGTACTTATAGTTGTGGCGACCTTAGGGGCCTGGGCCATTGCTTTTTATGACGGCGAAGGTTATACGGAAGCCGTTGCGGTTATGCTCTTTTACCAAGTGGGTGAATGGTTCCAGAGATATGCCGTCAATAAGAGTCGCCGCAATATTGCAAGTCTCATGGATATTAACGCCGAATACGCCAATGTGGAACAAGTGGACGGCTCCTTGGTACAAGTGGATCCGGATGAAGTGGAAGTCGGTACGACTATTATCGTCAAGGCCGGCGAAAAAATTCCTATTGACGGAGTTATCCTTTCGGGTAACAGTAATCTCGATACGGCAGCCCTTACGGGGGAAAGTATGCCCCGTGAAGTAAAGCCCGGCGATACGGTTTTAAGCGGCTGCATCAATATTAACGGTGTCTTGCGTATTCAAACGGCTAAGGCTTTTGAAGATTCGACGGCTGTTAAAATCATGGAACTTATTGAAGAAGCAAGTTCCAAAAAATCCCGATCCGAACAGTTTATTACCCGATTTGCCCGTGTTTATACACCGACGGTTGTCGGTCTGGCAGCGGCCTTGGCACTATTACCGCCCTTGTTCGGACTCCTTACGACGGGGGAAGGTAATTGGCATATCTGGATATACCGTGCCTTGACCTTTCTTGTTATCAGTTGCCCCTGTGCGCTGGTTCTCAGTGTGCCTTTGTCCTTCTTTGCCTCCATCGGCAGTGCCGGCAGGGCGGGTATTCTCATTAAGGGTTCAAATTACGTAGAACGACTGGCGGATGTAAAGACGGTTGTTTTCGATAAGACCGGTACGTTGACGCGCGGCATCTTCGGTGTTACAGCCGTTCATCCGGCTAAAGAATTTTTTGCCGAAGCGATGCGTGAAGGGAAGTCGCCCGAAGAAGAGCTCCTTCATTTGGCGGCCCATGTTGAATCCATCTCGACTCACCCCATTGCCGAATCATTGCGCCGTGCCTATAAGGCTGACGGTGACGGCTGTAAGGTGGAAGGAGGGGAAGAAGTTCCCGGCAAGGGAATTCGTGCATCAGTCAACGGGAAAATTGTCTGTGTCGGTAACAGCCTCTTTATGGAATCCGTCGGGGCCGTCGTTCCCGATTGCCGGTGTGACGGCACGATTATTCATGTAGCCGTAGACGGAGTATACGCCGGTCACGTAGCCGTTTCCGATGCTTTGAAACCGCACTCGAAAGAGGCTGTGAAGGCATTACGTAATGAAGGCGTAAAAAAACTGGTTATGCTGACGGGCGATAGCCAGACGACGGGCGACAAGGTCGGCAAGGCATTGGAACTTGATGCCGTATACGGTAACCTCTTGCCTGCCGATAAGGTGGAACGAGCTGAAGCTTTGTTGCAAGAAACGAATGCCGCCGACGGCTTTCTGGCCTTTGTCGGAGACGGCTTGAACGACGCACCCGTCCTGGCCCGTGCCGACGTAGGTATCGCCATGGGTGCCATGGGTTCCGACGCGGCTGTAGAGGCGGCGGACGTAGTCCTCATGGATGACGACCCCTTAAAGATTTCCGTGGCCGTTAAAATTGCTCGCAAGTGCATGGCCATTGTTAAGGAAAATATTTATATAGCTATCGGCATTAAGGTCCTCGTCCTCATTTTGGGAGCCGTCGGTATTGCCAATATGTGGTTTGCCATTTTTGCCGACGTAGGCGTTATGGTCTTGGCCGTATTAAATTCCATGCGTACCCTTTTGATGAAAAAAGTACAGGCATAAGAAGATACAAACAACGGTTTGCCTTATACGGGGCGGCCGTTGTTTTCTTATATACCTCATGCCGTTGACAAACGGGGCTTCAGGACATACAATGAAACGGCATACTCTATGCGGACAGTTCGTTTGCACCATCCTGTCCTTAAATAAAACCAGGGCTGTTTTTGTTTGCGTTTTTACGTTGACCGAAAGCCCTGCTTAGAGCAGGGCTTTTTTTATGAGGTAACTATGTACTATATAAGTAGTGAAGCGACCTTTGACGGCGCTCATTTTTTAAAAAATTATGAAGGCAAGTGTCACAACCTGCACGGACATCGCTGGCTTGTACGGGCTCATGCCAAGGCGGAAACTTTGAAAGAAACACGGCAGGAAAGGGGCATGCTGACGGACTTCGGGAATTTGAAAAAGTCCTTGAAAGAAGCCTGCGACTTTTTTGACCACGCCTTAATCTATGAAAAAGGATCGTTGAAGGACACGACCTTGGCATGCCTTGAAGAAGAAAACTTTCTCTTGCGTGAAGTATCTTTTCGACCGACGGCGGAAAATCTGTCCAAGTATTTTTATGATCTTTTAAAGAAAGATTGCCCTGAACTTTGTCGCGTAGAAGTATACGAAACGCCGACCAATAAGGCGGCATACGAGGAATAATCATGCGAGTTGTCGAAAAATTTGTGAGCATTAACGGTGAAGGACAACGTGCCGGCGAATTGGCTCTCTTCATTCGCTTTCAAGGCTGTAATCTGAGCTGTACCTATTGCGATACGGCTTGGGCCAATGAAGCGGACTGTCCTTACGAGGAAGAATCGCCGCAGGAAATTGTCGACTATGCCTGCCGTGAAGGGGTGACGGACATTACCCTTACAGGCGGAGAACCGCTCTTACAAGAGGGGATAGATGAACTGATAGATCTCTTGTCTAAGCATGGCTTTCACGTAGAAATCGAAACAAACGGGGCCGTATCCCTTCTTCCGTTTTGCCAAAGGCGACGCCCGTCCTTTACGATGGACTATAAGCTGCCGGGCAGCGGTTGTGAAAAAGCCATGGTGACGGGAAACTTCGCCCTTCTTACCGGGAAGGATACGGTAAAGTTTGTCGTTTCAAGTACAGAGGACTTACAAAAAGCGGAAGAAATCGTAACACGCTACGATCTTGTCAATCGTTGTGCCGTATATATCAGCCCCGTCTTCGGCTCCATCGACCCGGCACAGATGGTAGACTTTATGAAACAGAGGCGACTCAACGGGTGGAGATTGCAGCTTCAGCTCCATAAGTTTATTTGGGATCCTGAGAAAAGAGGAGTATAAATGATAGACAAAAAAGCCATAGAAGAACATATTCGCGGCATCCTCGTCGCCTTGGGAGAAGACCCGGACAGAGAGGGTCTGAAGGAAACGCCCAAGCGTGTGGCGGACATGTATGAAGAAGTCTTTGCCGGTATCGGTGAGTCGAATGACGACATTGCGGTCCGTCTGGCCAAGACCTTTGAAGACGAAGAACAGACTGAAGATAAGGACCGTGTCGTCGTCATGAAGGATATCGATATGTTTTCCTTTTGCGAGCACCATATGGCTCTTATGTATGATATGAAGGCGACAGTGGCCTATATTCCCAAAGGGCGAGTCATCGGCCTGTCCAAGATTGCCAGAATTTGTGATGCCGTAGGAAAAAGACTTCAGCTCCAGGAACGAATCGGCAGAGACATTGCGGATATTATGGCCAAGGCGACGGGAAGTGACGACGTGGCCGTTATTTTGACGGCATCCCACGCCTGTGTGACGATGCGCGGTATTAAGAACCGTAGTACGCGGACAAAGACGGTGGAACTAAGGGGACGTTTTAAGACGGATGCAACCCTTCAAGTTTATTTACAATAAAGGACGATTATATGAAAACAGCAGTATTACTGAGCGGCGGTATCGACTCAACGACAGCTCTGGCACAGGCCGTAGATATGTACGGAGCTGAAAATGTCATAGCCCTTTCCGTACTCTACGGACAAAAACATAAAAAAGAACTGAATTGTGCTGAAAAAATTGCCTATTACTACGGCGTACAGCGCATCTCCTTTGATGTGACTCCCTTATTTTCATACAGTCACAACAGCCTGATGGAAAATTCGGATAAGGCCGTGCCGCAAACGAGCTATGCCGAACAAATTGAAGAAACAAAGAGGCAGTCGCCCGTAAGCACCTACGTGCCCTTCAGAAACGGTATCTTTCTGTCCGCAGCCGCCGGCGTGGCTCTCAGCCTCGATTGCGAACGCGTCGTCTACGGCGCACATGCGGATGATGCGGCGGGGGCAGCCTATCCCGATTGCTCGCCGGCCTTCTTCGACGCCATGAAAACGGCTGTCTGCGAAGGTACGGGCGGCGGTATTACCCTGGAAGCCCCGTTCATTCATATGAATAAAGCGGACATTGTGGCTGTAGGCCTACGCCTTCATGTACCGTACGAACTGACCTGGTCTTGCTATGAAGGGGGAGACAAGCCCTGCGGCCTCTGCGGTACCTGTAGAGACAGAGAAGCAGCCTTTGCCGCCAACGGCATGATCGATCCCTTAGTGAAAGGAAGATAAGATGGAAAAATTGACACTCTTAGGCAATCAAAACGTGACCTATGCCAACGAATACAACCCGAACATCTTGGAAGTCTTTGAAAACAAGCACCAAGACAATGACTACTTCGTTAAATTTAACTGCCCCGAATTTACGAGCCTTTGCCCCATAACGGGACAACCGGACTTTGCGACCGTCACCATTTCCTACGTACCGGATATAAAAATGGTGGAAAGCAAAAGCCTCAAACTCTACCTCTTCTCCTTCAGAAACCACGGTGCCTTCCACGAAGACTGCGTCAACATCATCATGGAAGACCTGATAACACTCATGGACCCTAAATACATTGAAGTGTGGGGGAAATTCCTGCCTCGCGGCGGCCTCTCCATCGACCCGTACTGCAACTACGGAAAAAAAGGAACTAAGTGGGAAGACGTGGCCTTTAAACGCCTGTCCGAACACGACATGTATCCGGAAAAGGTGGATAATCGGTAGACGCTTGGGGATGTAGTAGGTAAATAATGTTAATATGTGAAAAGCTCTCGCCTAGTGCGAGAGCTTTTTTGATGAGGTTAAGACATTAGTACACCTGCGATAATATATATTGTGTAAGAGAACGGTATATATGTGACAAAGAAATAAAAAATAAGAAGGAACTCTGTTATAATGCAAGTGACCAAACCAACAAGATAACAGGAGATCCTTCTTATGAGACCTATTATAACCGAAGAACTGAGACTTAGTAAACGGATATGTGAATTTGCCATTAAGCATGGAAACAATGCAGAGGCAGCTCGGCGTTATTATACAAGCAGACAACAGGTGCAACGGTGGTTAAAAAGATATGACGGAACTCTAGATTCGTTGCGTCCTTTAAGCCGAAGACCGCATACACAGCCCAACCAACACACGACAGCCGAATTAGCTATGGTTCGTCAGATGAATACGCGATATCGACACGAAGGTCTGGCTCAAGTATATATAGAGTCGTGTAAGCGGGGATATACTCGTTCATATGGATCTATGTGTAGGCAAATACGTAAGCATCAGTTCACGGTAAAAAAGGTCAAGAATTTCCCAAGAAGTACTTGGAAGCCGGACGTAGTATCGTATCCGGGTGAGAAGGTACAAGTGGATATAAAATATGTTCCCCGGAAATGTATCGAGGAAAACCCGAATGAGACGCAGTACTATCAGATTACAGCCATTGATGAATATTCAAGGAAACGAGTGGCGACTATAGTTGATGAAAAAAGCGTTACCCATACGAGTGAGTTCTTGTTGACGTTGGAATCCAAGATGGGATTTAAGATAAGCACGGTACAAACAGATAATGGTAGAGAGTTTACGAATATGGGAAGCAGTGAACGAATCTGTCAGTTTGATGTGGTGGCGAAATGGCTAAAGATAGAGCATAAAACGACCCGACCATTCTCACCGTGGCAAAACGGCAAGGTTGAGCGTAGCCATAGAAGAGACGGAGAGAGCTTTTATAATCGTAGCTTTAGAACAATAGAAGTACTTTGCAAAGCTCATAAACGGTATATTAGCCGTTATAACAACATCGTACAACGAACACTCGGATTTAAATCACCCAATGAACTGGTGACAGAATTCTTCTTAACTCATTCTGCATGAGTCCTTGTCACAAATGTCTTGATACACTACATGTTATGTTAAAAGCATATTGAAAGTATATTGAAAAAAACACATTTTCATGATAATATGTAGTAGAATTTTTAAACATATTTCTGAAAAGCAGACGAACGGATAGAGGAGGTACTTTGTGATGAAAGCTATAAAGTTGACATGGAAGGTGAAGAAAGCTAAAAATAGTGCTCGTGTTAACCAGATGTATTGCTTCAAAAGTTGCGAAAAGAATCAAAACTGATATAGAATAGCTTAATTAGTCAGTTATAAAGCTATTTATCCCTACGTAAGTATCAAAGGCATATATTTAATATGAAGGATTACGGTCACAGAATACTGAGCAGTAGCACGACTTATGTCGTGCTATTTTTACTTTTTAGGGGGAAATATGGAACCATTATTTGAAGAAATAGAAGTTGAACTGGAAATAGATTTAGCTAAAAAATTTCAATTTCCTAAGGAGATTGCGATAAAAAGATATGAAAATAAGAATCTTGTTATATATACAGAAGGTGTGTTGTGGCTTGTATTTAATGATTATGAATTAGATATTTATAAGGCGTTAAGTGATGGTCAAAGTATTCAAGATGTTTTGGATAGATTTGATAAAGAAGATGTTATAGAGGTGGTCTCGCAGATTGAAGCCAAACAGTTTGAAAATCCTATGGTCGTAGAGCCAAATGAAAAGAATATGTATATATATTTGACTAATAACTGTAATGAGCGGTGTAAGCATTGCTATATGTATGCGGGTGATATCAAAATAGAAGAGATGCCAGTAGATGTGTGGAAGGAAGTGCTATCTAATTATAATGCGTGCGGAGGACAAGGGGTAACGTTTACTGGTGGTGAGGTGACTGTTTATAAAGGATATGAAGTTCTGCTTCAACATGCACATGAATTGGGATTAAATGTTACTGTTCTTACTAATGGTGTATTGTGGGACGAAAATTCCATTAAAAGATATGGAAAATACATTGATGAAGTACAAATAAGCATTGATGGTTATGATAGGGATTCGTATTATAAGGTTCGCCAATTTGATGGATTTGATAAAGCAATCTCAACTTTAATGTTATTTAGTAAATCAGGGGTAAGAACATCTATGGCTGTAACGCCATTATATGATGGGATTATGGATTTCGTAAAAAAATTTGAGCCATTCGCAAGAAAAATAATTAAGGACTATCCGGAAATATATATTCGATTTAATTTGGAATTATTGGATGGAAGAGATGTTCGGATTACGCAAGATGTCAATGAGAAGTATAGGAAAGCTATAAAAAGTTTGGTTGAACGGCTGTATCCCAACTACTATCTTGAAACTTTCCCATTAAACTATGAAGGGCACATTATTCGTAAAAACTGTGGTTTTGGGGAAATTGCAATTGCTGCTAATGGAGATGTGTTCTGGTGCAATCGCATACATGAACTAAAAAGTAGGTGGAATATTAGGACATCGAGATTTGAAGATATTCTTAGGGCTTCTGAAAATATAAAAATATTAACCGATGTAAATCACTCATCTGCATGTAAGTATTGTGAAGTTAAGTATATTTGTGGTGGTAGTTGTAGGATGAATTATGAGGGTATATCTGATGTAGATTCGCATGAAGAGGAGTGGAACAATATCTGTCCCAGTGGAACAAAAGAAAATTTGTATAGAAAAATGATACAAAGTAATGAGTATTTTTATATAGATGTCGACGAGGAGATTTAAAGTGGCAGATCTAATCATTAATGTCAATCTCGATGAGAGTCGAAAGAAGCAAAGACTACTAGTTGAAGTATACGAAGGGACAATTCTTGTTTTAAAGAGTAAACAGTTTTCAGGCCCATTAAGGAGTACTAATTTATCTTCTGTTCCTAATGCAGCGAATTTAAGTTCGGAAGAATTACAGAATATTAAGAATATATTTAATAGTCCAATGAATATACAGATTAACAAGAATCAATATTTATTTTCTTTAAAGTATTTGCCTTATTTAAAAACACTAGTCGGCTATGGATGTATTTTTTGTAAAGATAGGCGACAAGGGCCTATGTATAAGTTGGAGCAATTATTGATTAATTCTAGGAATGATAAACTCGAATATATCCATGGTTTTTTTGTGCTTCAGGAGAAAACTATATTATATGTAAATTATGAAATAGGTGACGTAGAGAATGTATATAATGACATCACGCCTCTATTTTATGTAAACATTGGTGTTGAAGACTATCAAGCCCAGCTCTTTTTCGACTATGGGCGTGATTTGATTAAAGCTGATGATAAAGAACGTTTGCTGCATGGTGAGTTGAAATATCGAGATTATGGATTTGAAGAAAATATTATATCTAGACTTAGAGTGTATCATTGGAAAAAGTCGGTCCATGGGTATTTTGTATATTTTGGGCAAGATATTACTACAGATATGAGTAAATTGGAAGCAGATGGGATACAGGTGTTTACAAATCAGCGAAAGCGTATTAGTATTGCTGATTTTAAAAATATTCACGTCAGTTATGGGGTGGATTGGTTTGAGATTGGAGGAATGGTAGCGGTTGGTGATGATGAAATCCCGGTTGGTGAACTTATTAATTTTAGGAAAGGAAAAGAAACGTGGATTGAATATAATGGACAGATAGTATTTTTTCCGCTAACATTAAAGCGAATTAGGAAGAGCGTAATAGAAAAGAAAGGTAAAAGCATTAGGGTTTCCAAAAAAGATATTTTTAGTGCACTGGAAGTTATAAATCTTTTAGGTGGAAAAGGGATAGAAGCTTCTAGTCAATTGTATACCTATCAGAACATACAACTTCACCTACCCAAGCCGCTTGAAATGACTTTGCGTAACTATCAAAAGGACGGTGTAAAGTGGTTGCTTTCACTGCGTAAAAATGGTTTCGGAGGTTGTTTAGCAGATGATATGGGGCTGGGGAAAACGATTCAAGTTATAGCATATTTTTCGGATAAATCTCAGGTGGGAACTAAAGCACTTATTGTCGTTCCTAAAACAATAATAGAGAATTGGAATAGAGAATTTAAAAAGTTTGCTCCTGAAATAACTACTTATGTATATCATGGAAACAGTCGAAATCTGACAGATGCATTGGACTGTCGTACAATAATTACAACATATGGGACGGTATTGAATGATATTGGGAAGTTGAGTAAATGTAAGTTCAATCATCTCATTATCGATGAGGCTCAAAATATTAAGAACTCCAGAAGCAAGGCATATAGGGCTATAAATGCAATATGTGCTGAGACACGGATTGTAATGACTGGGACTCCGCTTGAGAATAATATTCAAGAGTATTGGGGGTTAATGAACATCGCTAACCCCACGGCTTTGAAATACAAAGCACTAATAAGAGGGCTTACAGAGAATCAAATTGTAGAAAAGGTGAAGCGACTAACGAGTCCTTTTTTACTTAGACGCCTTAAGAAGAATGTTCTAGATGATCTTCCTGAGAAAGAAGAACAAACTATTTTTTGCTCTTTAGATGAGGGGCAAAGAGAGTTATATAAAAAGATGCTGGAGTCTATTAAGCATGAGGTTGAACGTAAGGCCGACAGATATGAAATAAAATCTAACTCAATAGTTTTAAACGGGCTATTGTATTTACAAGAGATTTGTTGTCATCCGAAGCTGCTTCCTAAAGAATACAATGTTGAAGGATGTAACGAGTCTGCAAAACTAGACCAGCTGTTACTGATGTTAGACGAACTTTATTCATCTGGGCATAAGGTTGTTGTCTTTAGTAGATTTACCCAGATGTTAAAAATTATCCGTAAGGAATTAGCGAAAAGACATTTCAATCAGTTTTATTTGGATGGAACGGTTAGAGAGCGACAGGGTATTGTTGATGATTTCGAGCATAGTACAGAAGGCATCTTTTTAATTAGTTTAAAAGCCGGTGGTATAGGTCTTAATTTGGTTTCTGCCGATACGGTTATTATGTATGATCCATGGTGGAATCCTGCGGTTGAAAAACAGGCTGAAGATCGCATATATAGGATTGGGCAAAGGAATAAAGTTACAGTGTTCAAGTTGATTGCGACAAATACGATTGAAGAAAAGGTTCAGCTCTTGCAAGAGACAAAGAAAAGATTAGTTGATGATGTCGTAGAAGGGCATGATACGCCACAAAATATTACAATGGAAGACATTCGTAATTTATTATTTTAAATTCTTAGATTTTTACTAGTATTAGGTGGTAACCAATAAACTTTGCTTAGAACCAGACCTAGGATGTACGGTTCCGTTTGTGGTTCTATAGTAAATACTGAGATCAGCACCGAATAGGTGCCGACTTCAATATTATTGAACGCCAAAACGGGTATGGCAAAAAGAGGCCCCGAACACAATCGTGTTCGGGGCCTCTTTTTGCCGTTTGTTTAGTGGCTCTTTTAGTATTACAAAGGACTGTAGAGTGAACGGCTTTACAGTCCTTAAAACCGGAACAAATATAACCGTACTGCTAGAGTTGTCAACGCAAACAGATAAAGCAGCCGGAGCAGAGAATATAATGGTGTCATCGTATGAACCCACTTACAGACCAGAAAAGAAAGGAGATCCCAAAAAGCCGAAATATAAATGTTTCTTCAACGAGGTAGACAAAGAGAAACTGTTATACGTAAAAAAATAAGGTCAGACAATGGTTAAAATCAGAGGCGGTACGTTCCGCCATACCTGATAAAACCGTTGTTGACCTTATATTCGGAGACAGTATATCTGATGAGAACGATCTTGTCAAATTAAAGAAAATTAGGATTTATGCAAAACATCAGACAAAAAGAACATAATTACACTCTACCATGGAGGGGTAGAAATAAGAAAAAACGACGAAGAAGACAACGCAACTTTCAACCAATGTGCATGGCACGAAGTGGGATGCACTTTAACGAGTTTAACCTGGAAACGGCACTTACCGAAACGAGCGAACCGGACGAAAGGTCATCATTACCAAGAGGTCAATAAGCCACTTCAAAATAGACCGAACACGAGATAAAGAAAGACGCGCAGAACGACAAACAACACTGCATTATGAAGTAATAGAAGCAATTCTGAAAATCATAAAAAATGGCCTTTGTATAGAAGAACATCAAGATTATCACGGTAAAGCCCATTCGGCACACCAAATTGTCGCGGCTGTAAAAGTGGGAGAACAAATTTTTGGAGTTCGGGTTCTCGTAAAAAAAGAAATAAATAAATACAAGACCGTCGATGGGGAAAATACATCATTCAGAGCATATGACGTAACAATAAAAAAAGAATCAGCATTAAGCAGCACATCCGGAAATGCTCCTACTAATAGAAGCGCGAACCGGCCAATACTTAATACTGATTCATTTGGAGCTAGTATAAGGAATTTGCTTAAATATGTCAATGACAACCTAAATCTGCCCTATAGAAATCCCGACGGAACGCCTAATTACGGCATATATTTCGGCGACCATGAAACCGGTGGCGTAATGTTTATCACACCAAAAGACGGCACGACTTTTGACCAACGTGCATGGCACGGAAGCGGCATGGACTTTAACGAGTTTAATCTGAAAAAGGCCCTTACCGGTGCCGGGGATATGGTACACGGCTGGGGCATTTACACGTCCAAAACAAAAAGACGGCTTGGGTGTATAAAAACCACGCCGAAAGCAAAGGACTACCGTCATATTTGCATGAAGTAGACATTCCCGAAGATGAAAACCTTCTGGATGAAGAAAAATATTACGAGCATCGACCGCAGTAGTAGCGCCTTTTTATTTTGGAACGAAAACATGATTTTCTCTTGACGTATTCTTATGAGAGTGGTTATACTGACCTTGCCCGTGGTGTTGGGCTGAGTATTCGGCGTTGCAACACCGTCTCGGGACGTGGGTCGCGGATACTCGGACGGACTCACTAATTTTAATTCTTACCGGTGTATGTATGTACGCCGGTTTTTTGTTTTCCCTTCATTGACGTGCGTCCTTGTGTTTTGATACACTCAGGTCACCGGATGTGTCGGGTCTAGCGTCAGACGAAGCGACACTGGCACCGGTTGCCTGCGGGGGACGCTCCGACTGTCGGGAACTAAGCTCATTCTTGATATTATTTGAACGTGTGTAACACATGTTCATTATTTATATCGGGGTTGAGCGTTTTTTATTTGCTTTTTTAGTATTATAAAGGACTGTAGAGTGAATGGCTCTACAGTCCTTTAGGGCAGGCATTATACATTTAAAAGAGATAATAGGGAACTACAACCAAAATTATTTATCGTATGCACATAGCAAGAGGAGCTTAGTAATGCTAGACCATCTGAAAAATGATGAAAATAAGGCCGCTGTTGTCGCTTCAATATTGGTTTAACAATCAATTTGAAGGGAAAACCAGCGGATGCCGGATAAAGGAAATAGTCCGGCTGAAGCATACTATTTAAACACAAAAAAATCACCGAGTGGTACTCCGCTAATGGGGTGCAATTCCCCGTATCCGAATCTTACCACACTTAAGTAACTTTAACGACGGACCGGTATTAGCCGAAATAAAAGGGGAACTAAGCAATTATTACGTTAGCATTGAATTTGATAAAAATGGCAAAATTTGGTTTAAATCCGGGCAAGCAACCGATAAAAGCTCCGCTCGAAATATCATAAAAACAAAAAATAGAGGAAGGGTCCGCCTACCGCCTTACGCATAATACGCAGGGACGGACAGGTCTCGACACTTCCTCTATTCGTATCAATACAGTAGCAGAAAAATTAAAAAGCGTCAACAATGAAAAATATCAAACTTTCGACCAATGCACATGGCATGGAAGCGGTATGGACTTTAACGAGTTTAACCCGGAAAAGGTCCTTACCGGTGCCGGGGATATGATACATGGCCGGTTTACACTGCTAAAAACAAAAGACGGCCCGGGTGTATAAAAATACGCCGAAAGTAAGGGGGTATCGGCATATCTGTACGAAGTAGTCATTTCCCTTTATTGACGTTGGCCCTTATGTTTTGATACACTTAGGTCACCGGATGTGTCGGGTCTAGCGTCAGACGAAGCGACACCGGTACCGGTTGCCTGCGGGGGACGCTCCGACTGTCGGGCTTTTAGCTCATTCTTGATATTATTTTGAACATGTGTAATACATGTTTACTATTTATATCGGGTTTGGGCGTTTTTTATATTCTGATATACTTGTTTCACCGGATGTGTCGGGCTGAATATCCAACGAGGCGGCACTAGCACTGGTTGCCCGCATTGGATATTCAGATTGACGGGCTCTTGCCGACGTATGTACGTCGGCTTTTTTTCGTCTTCGTGTCGCCTGTATAGTGAAGGGACAGGAAGTATGGTATATTACCATTATGATATGCAGATGCGGAGGTAGGTATGGATTTTTTAAAAGGATTAGGGCGTAAGTTATTGCTTGTATCCGTACTTTTAGACTTGTCTTTGTTTTGCAGTTTTTTCGTCGGAATCGGATTGCGTTTGGGTGATGAGGGTGAGTCCGTAGTATCTGCTGTGGGCGGGTATTTAATTGCCTATGCCTTCACGGGGCTACCTTATATTATGGCTTTGAGTATTATTTTGAAAATAGCCGTTATCGTTTGGTATAGTCGTAAGGGCTGGGCAGGGCATCATAAGGAGCTCGCCATCACCTTAGGGTCTTTTGTCTATCTTGTCATTTCCGGCGGTTTCATCTATTTTATTTACTTTATTGGCAAGGTTATGAGTAGTGTAGGCTAGGTTTCTTATGAAGATAGATATACGTAAGCATTTTTTATATAAGTATGTTGTATATCGGTTTAACAAAGAGTGTCGTAAGGATGTGACTTGGGACCGGCTGTCGGCTGAAGACAGGGACCGATTTTGTCTGCACGTATTTCGACGTGTATGGAAGCGGGTCACGGTTATCGCCCTTATCTACTTTCTTGTATTTGTGTTAGGAACGGTGTCGATGATTTCCAACCCCCATCCGGGACCCTTCTTGTGTTGGTATGAAGACCGTTTGGACTTTGTCGGGGATTTGATCAATGCGAAACATTGGAATATGTACGGCCCTTATGAGCGAAGTGTCTTCTACTATATCCTTATTCAGGCTTTGCCTATTGTCGTCATTGAAGGAGGCCCGCTCTTAGTCATTGTTTTTGCCGTGACGGAATATATTTTAAGACGGGAAATGAAAGGGAAAGGCAGATGACGGAATATATTCATTATTTTTGGGTAGGCTTTGATTCTATGGGAAGATTCCCTCTTTTTCGGAATGCTTTTATATTTCTGTGCTGTGTCGTTCTTGTTATCGTCATTCGTCGACTTACGGCATCATTTCGTAGTGGTGGGAGCTTTTTTGAGGCTTATCGTATTGCCGAGGGAAATTTTTATATTCACGGGGCTATTCAGTTCGGTCCGAGGACGATTCCTTTAAAAGATATTCGCTCCATTCAGGTACATCGTGTTCGGGGGCGCTACGGATCGGGCAATCGATATATGGTGTATTTGGAACGTAAAAAGGGGCGAACAATTACGCTTATCGTCGGAGAGAGTGCAAGAAATTGCCGTTTAATGGAAAGTTTACGGGCCGATACGAGAAAATACGGTATTAAAGTGTACGGAGATATATCGTAAAAAAGAGGTTCGCTCATAGGACGGCGAATCTCTTTTTTTGTAGCGGTCTGCGAGGCTGCGAAGTTGTTGGAAATCTTATTTCTTACAAGGGTTTCTTAATGAAAGGTCAGCGTATTTCTGTTACAATAAACAAGATGTATCAGTACATGTGAATGACGGAGGAGTCAGGGCCAGTGATTAAGATTTTATTTGTATGTCACGGGAATATTTGCCGTTCTACCATGGCGGAATTTTATATGAAAGAAATCGTTCGTCGTGCCGGTCTTTCCGGTGAGATAGAAGTAGCTTCAGCGGCGACGACGAATGACGAAGCGGGTAACGATACGTATTACGCTACGAAAGATGTATTGACGGAAAAGGGGATTCCCTTTACGCCCCGTCGAGCCGTGAAGATGACGAAGGATGACTATAATACGTATGACTATATTATTGTCTTTGATGAAGAGAATATACGCGGTGTTGAACGGATTACAGGGCTTCACGATGCCGAAAAGGTGTACACGCTCCTGACCTTTGCCGGTGAAGACAGAGACATTGCCGACCCGTGGTATACGCGAGATTTTCAACAGACCTACCGGGATGTGGAAGCGGGATGCAACGAGTTATTACACTGCCTTCTGGAAGCCAATCCCGATTTGGCAGATAAAGCTGCGAGAAATTAAGGGGGACTTAGGGTGAAAAAGTATTTGGAAGAGGCCCGTGTCATAGGCAACGAGGCCATTACGGAAGCTATTTACAAGTTGACCTTTGAGGCACCGCAGACTGCTCGGACGGCTCTGCCGGGACAGTTCGTCAACGTATCCGTGGAGACGGCTTTTCTGCGCCGTCCCTTCGGAATTGTGGAAGCCTGCGGGGAGACGGGAGAAGTGACGATTATTTACCGTCTTGTCGGAACGGGAACGGCGGCCATGACAACCTTGCGTGCAGGCGACACGGTATCTGTCGAAGGACCTCTCGGTGAGGGGACCTTTTCAACGGCTGCGGGCAAAGTTCTTCTCGTCGGCGGCGGTGTAGGCTTGGCTCCCCTTATTTGCCTGGCCGGCCGACTTGATGAAAAACCGGTTGTCCTCGTCGGCGGTAAGACAAAGGAAGAAACGTTTTGGAGAGAGTTTTTTAAGGATAAGGCGGAAAAAGTATATGTGACGACCGATGACGGTTCAGCCGGTATTCAGGGGTTTGCCGTAGCGGCGTTACCGCAGATTTTCTCGGAAAATAAAATCGATCGCATTGCCGTCTGCGGCCCGACGGTGATGATGAAGACCATTGCCGAAAAGGCTCAGGAAGCGGGGATTTCTTGCGAAGTATCCATGGAAAAACGCATGGCTTGCGGTATCGGTGTCTGTCTGGGCTGTACGTTTGAGAGTAAGAAGGACAAAAAGCGCTATAAGGTCTGCTCCGACGGCCCCGTATTTGACAGTAAGGAGGTATTCTGATGAATTTCGACAGATTGGGAAGCGAGTTTCTCGGCTTTCAGATGAATACGCCACTTACCGGTGCATCGGGGACCTTCGGTTTCGGCTCGGAATATGAAGATTTTCTTTCTATGGAAGCGGTGGGGGCCGTCATTTCCAAGGGTATTACCCCTCTTCCCAGAGCGGGAAATGAAGGCGTGCGTATTGCCGAAACGCCCGGCGGTATGCTCAATTGTATCGGCTTGGAAAATCCGGGGATAGATGTGTTTCTGAGGGATATTTTGCCGCAAGCTCGCCGCTTGAAGACTCGGTTTATTGTCAATATGTCGGCCGGTTCTACGGAAGACTACGGTGAGTTGGCGGCTCGCCTTGACGTAGATGGAATCGATGCGGTGGAAGTCAATATTTCCTGTCCCAATGTTAAAGAAGGGGGCATTGTCTTCGGAACGGATCCGAAAGCGGCGGCAGCCGTAACGGAAAGTGTCCGAAAGCATACGAAAAAGCCGGTTATTGTAAAGCTGTCGCCGAATGTAACGGATATTACGGTTATGGCAAAGGCCGTTGAGGCGGCCGGAGCCGATGCGGTATCTCTTATCAATACGTTGACGGGTATGGCCGTCGACATCGATGCCCGCCGCCCTTTACTGGGAAATATTACGGGCGGCTTATCGGGTCCTGCCGTAAAGCCCATAGCTTTGCGCATGGTGTGGCAGACGGCTAAAGCCGTATCTATTCCCGTTCTCGGCTTGGGCGGGATCAGTAGCTGGAAGGATGCTGTTGAATTTATGCTCGTCGGTGCCAGGATTGTTTCCGTAGGAGCTTATAACTTCGTTGATCCCGGCGCCATCGAAAAGATGGCTGTCGGTATGCAGACCTGGTGTGAAAAAGAAGGAGTCCGCAATATTCAGGATATTGTAGGCACCTTAAAGAATTGATATAAAAATGATAGTTTTATAAAGGAATAAATAGGCCAATAAAGAGCATATTGTCGGGTGAAAGCTCGACAATATGCTCTTTTTGTATGTCATTTTAAAATAAGAATTACTGAAAGAAGAGAATATAAATGAATACATTACATTTGGTCATACTTAACAGGGGTAAAATGATAAAAATATATCAAAATGATATTTGGAAAATGAAAAATATATTGCATTTTAAAAGAGCGGAAGGCTATAATTGGTTTATGAGAAGTAGTCTTACAGTTGATTGCACGAAAGGCGGTACGAACTAATGGGTATGACCATGGATTCGCAGAATCAGGAAGTATGGATCGGTGTCGACGTCGGTACGACAGGCGTCCGGGCTATTGCTTATACAGCCGAAGGGGTCAGCGTTTCTTCTTCCGAAGCGTTTTATCCTCTTTTGACTCCCCATCCGGATTGGGCGGAAGAAAGTGCTTTGCAAATATACGAAGCCGTTGAAGAAGTGGTGAAAAAGACGGCGGCTCAGCTTCGTTATAAAAACAAGGAATTATCCGGTATTGCGTTGAGTACGGTTATGCACAGCTTTGCCGGTCTTGATGAAAATAAAGAACCGTTGATGGACATGCAGACTTGGGCGGATAGCCGCAGTGCCGGTATTGTACGGGACATGAAGAAGGACCCGGACTTATGCCGCAAGTTTTACGAACGGACCGGTTGCCCCATTCATGCCTCCTATCCGTTAGCCAAGATTATTTGGTTGAAAACGTATCAGCCCGACTTATTCGGACAAATGAAGTATGTAGGTTCACTGAAGGACTACATCTTCTATAATTTGACGGGCGAGTGGGTTATTGATAAATCTACGGCTTCAACAAGCGGTATGTACAATGAAAGAACCTTGTCATGGGATGATGAAATTCTTGCATATGCGGGTATCTCCAAGGAATATATGCCGCCTGTCGTATCGACGACATACAGCCACGCTTTGAGTGACGTAGCGGCGGCGAAAATCGGTTTGCCGAAAGGCCTTCCCGTCGTTATCGGTGCTACGGACGGCGTTCTCGTCAACGTCGGTATCGGTGCCGTCAACCCGGGACAGTTGAGTTGCACCATCGGAACGAGCGGCGCCTTGCGCATGCTTACGAAGGAGCCGAAGACGGATCCGAAGATGCGTACATGGTGCTACAACCTCGTTGACGATGTATGGGTAGCCGGCGGGGCTATCAATAACGGCGGTATGATTTTACGTTGGGTTCGCGACAAGATTTGCCATTACGGCGGCAATACTCTTGAATCTCTCGATATCGATCCGTACGATTTGATGACCATGAAGGCTGAACACGTAGAAGCCGGTGCGGACGGACTCATTTGCTTGCCCCACTTTACGGGTGAACGGGCTCCGTACTGGAATTCCGAATTACGCGGTATGTTCTTCGGTTTCTCGTTGAACCATAGCCGCTCTCATATGATTCGTGCCGTTATGGAAGGCATTTGCTATTGCTTAAACAGCGTCATGGTAGCTCTCAAAGAATTCGGTCCTGTTGAAGATATTCGCGTCAGCGGCAGCTTTACGAAATCTCAGCTGTGGCTGCAGATTCTGTCGGATGTACTAAATGAGCCTATTACCTTGCCTGACAACAGCGAAGGGGCGGCCTTCGGGGCAGCCGTACTGGGCTTTATTTCCAGCGGTAAGTTGAAGAGTATTGCCGATACGGCGGAACTCGTTCATGCCAAGAAGGTTTATACGCCTCAGGCCGGAAACGCGGAAACGTATAAAGAGCTGTACAGTATTTTTGAACAACTTTATGATAATTTATTGCCGCAGTTCACAGCGATTACGGCATACCAGAAGAAATTATAAGTCAGGGGGAGACACCTATATGGCAAAGGATATCGGCGTTGTCGGCATGGCCGTCATGGGCAGTAATTTAGCTTTAAACATGGCCGACCACGGGTTTGACGTGGCTGTATACAATTACACGCCCGATTTGACGGAAAAGTTTGTTGCCGAACGGCCTCATGAAAAAATTACGCCTTATTATGATTTGAAAGAGTTTGTACAGTCTTTGAAGCGTCCGCGTAAAATCATGCTCATGATCATGGCAGGCGCACCTGTAGACAGCATGCTTGCATCTCTGGACGGGCTGTTGGAAGAAGGGGATATCGTCATTGACGGCGGCAACTCTTTCTTTGAAGATACGCGCCGTCGTTACGATGCTTGCAAGGCTAAGGGCATCCATTTTTACGGTATGGGTATTTCGGGCGGTGAAACGGGCGCTCGTCGCGGTCCGGCTATTATGCCCGGCGGCCATAAGGAAAGTTATGCGGAAATAAAGGACGTATACGAAGCTATTGCGGCGAAAGCCGATGACGGAAAACCGTGCTGCACTTATATCGGTGAAGACGGGGCCGGTCATTTTGTAAAAATGGTACATAACGGTATTGAATATGCGGATATGCAGTTAATTGCCGAAGCGTACCTGCTCATGAAATACGTAGGCAAGTTTACGAATCGGGAAATTTCCGAAACCTTCCATCAGTGGAATCAGGGGGAACTGAAGAGTTTTCTCATCGGTATTGCCGCCGATATTTTTGCGGAAGAAGACGACCTGGCGGACGGCGACATTATCGATAAAATCGTTGATGCGGCAGGCCAAAAGGGTACGGGGCGCTGGACGAGCCTGGAAGCCTTGAAGTTGGGCGTCAATATTTCCATGATTACGGCAGCTTGCAATACGCGCGTATCTTCCAACGATACGGGACGTAAAGCGGCTCAAGAGGTCATTGCGGCACCTTCCGTCGCCGTTGTCGACAAAGCGGAATTTGCCGAAGATTTGCGAACGGCCTTGTATACAGCGAAGATTATGGCCTATGCCCAAGGGTTCTCCCTGTATCGCAAGGCATCGGAAGAATACGGTTGGGACCTCAACTACGGGGCTATTGCCTCTATTTTCAGAGCCGGTTGCATTATTCAGGCCGTATTCCTCAATAAGATTACGGAAGCTTATGAAAAAAATCCGTCTATGGAAAATCTGGTCTTTGATGAATTCTTCCTGTCACGCGTTAACAGCGGTCTCGGCAGTCTGCGTAAGATTATTTCCTTAGCCGTTTTGAGCGGTATTCCCGTGCCGGCCTTTGTGAACGGTTTGGAATACATCGACTTGTTGAGAAGTCCGTCCGTCGGTGCCAACCTGATCCAAGGGTTGCGCGATTATTTCGGCGCACATACCTTCAAACGTATTGATAAAGAAGGCAGCTTCCATCACGACTGGAAACAACATTATTAAGGTGTTAACCGTTTAGCGGTCACGATATTATTATTTTATTTCGGGAGGTGTACAAAGTGCCTTTAGTGATTCTTGCCATCGGCATACTTGTCCTGTTTTTCCTCATTGTTCGCGTGAAGCTCAACAGCTTTCTCGCACTCTTACTCGTTGCGGGCTTTGTCGGCATAGCCGAAGGATTGCCCGTTGCCAAGCTCATTCCGACCATTGAAAAAGGGTTGGGCGGAACCTTGGGCGGCTTGGCCATTGTTGTTTGCTTCGGTGCCATCTTGGGTAAATTGATGGCCGAAAGCGGCGGTGCTCAACGTATTGCGACGACGCTTATCAACGTCTTCGGTCGTAAAAATGTTAAGTGGGCTGTTTGCTTGACGGGCTTTATCGTCGGTATCGCCCTGTTTTACGAAATCGGTTTCGTATTGTTGATTCCCCTCGTATTTACCATTGCGGCGGAAGCGAAGATTCCCCTTTTGGAAGTCGGCATCCCCATGGCTGCGGCCTTGTCCGTAACGCACGGGTTCTTACCGCCTCATCCGGGCCCTACGGCTATTGCCATTATTTATAATGCCGATATCGGCGTAACCCTCGTATACGGTGCTATTATAGCTATTCCTACGGCTATTGTGGCAGGTCCCGTATTCTATAACTTTACCAAAGGGATTAACCCGGAAATACCCAAGGGCTTATACAACCCCAAGATTTTTGCAGACCATGAAATGCCCGGTTTCGGCGTATCCGTATTTACGGCTCTCGTACCGGTTGTCCTCATGGCGGCTTCGGCTATTGCCAAACTCGCTTTGGACCAGTCTTCGCCTGTAGCGGTAGCTCTTGAATTCCTTGGTCAACCGGATATGGCACTGACCATTTCCGTAGCCATTGCTGTTTATACTTTCGGCTTGGCGCGCGGCAAGAAGATGGACGAAATCATGAATACTGTTAAGGATGCTATCCTGGCTATCGCCATGATTCTTCTCATCGTCGGTGCCGGCGGGGCTCTCAAACAGATCCTCATCGACAGCGGTGTAGGTACGTATATCGGAACTCTTGTTGCCGATGCCAGCCTGTCGCCTTTAGTATTGGCTTGGCTTGTGGCTGCCGTTATTCGTACGGCTTGCGGCTCCGCAACGGTTGCAGCTTTGACGGCCGGCGGCATTGCAGCTCCTATCTGCGCGGCAACAGGCGCCAATCCGGAATTGATGGTTTTGGCGACCGGTGCCGGTTCGCTCATTTTCAGCCCGCCTAATGACCCGGGGTTCTGGCTCTTCAAAGAATTCTTCGGCCTGACCGTTAAAGAAACGGTACGGACCTGGTGCGCATTGGAAACCATCATTGCCATTATGGGCCTTATCGGCGTATTGGTATTGAACACCGTCGTAGCGTAATTTATGATAAAGAGAGGTATTCGGACGTGTCTTACGATGACGTAGAAAAAATACCCTTTCTTCGCGGCACCTATGAGGGGATGACGAAGTCGGAGCGGCGTATAGCGGAATACATTGCCGCTGATCCGGAACGGCTTATGAAGCTGACCATCCCCCATATTGCGGCGGAAACGGACAGTTCGGAAATCACGGTATCCCGTTTTTGCAAGAAACTGGGGTATAAGGGTTTGCAAGAACTGAAGCAGGCCTTGACTGCCTATCTGTCCATGAATGAGTTGAAAAACTATCATGACATTAAGGCGGAAGATACGTGCAATGCCGTTACGTCCAAGATTTTTCAAAATATTGCGGACGGGCTTTTGGATACGCTGCAACTTCTTGATTATGAGGCAATCGATCGGGCTGCCGCCGTCTTGCGGCAAGCCCGGCGTATTGCTGTATACGGTTTCGGAAACTCGGCTACGGTCTGTCGCGATTTGACGACACGGTACTTGCGGTTGGGGCTGTCTATTCAGGATTATGCGGACTCTCATATGCAGGTTACGTCGGCAGCTCTTTTAGATGAGAACGATGCCGTTCTGGCCGTCTCACACAGCGGTTTATCCAAGGATTTGATTCACTCTGTCGAAACGGCGAAGGAACGGGGTGCGACGATTATCGTCATTACGAGCCATATTCATTCGCCTTTGGCGAAATTGGCCGACATCTGTCTGCACGGCATGGGTAGAGAAGTAAATTACTCGACCGAAGCCGGTGCGTCCAGACTGATTCACATGGCTATCGGTGATGTCTTATATACGCGCATTGCTATGGCCGATCCCGCTTTATTTGAATCCAATATGACGCGTATGCGTCATGAAATCAGTAAAAAAAGACTTCCTTAGGGAAGTCTTTTTTTGTTGTATCGCTTGTTGCCTTGTAAGTATGATATACTGTTATTGTCTTCTTTTTCGGGAAGACGGATTACTTATATGGAGGACAGTATGTTTGATTTTGATTTGTTGGGCCTTGTCGCCGGCATTCCCGGCCTCATTATCGCCCTGGCTATACACGAATATTCGCATGCCCGCATGGCCGTTGCCATGGGTGACGAAACGCCGAAGTATACGGGACGTCTGACCTTAAACCCGATTGCACATATTGACCCTATCGGGCTCATTATGCT
>QWCZ01000037.1_pt1 | contig 71408 bp, 57 predicted proteins | sample 1972651 | NCBI WGS metagenome assembly QWCZ01 (sample SAMN09866695, study PRJNA288562) | Human oral metagenome isolate pre1_saliva, whole genome shotgun sequencing... | isolation source: mouth | host: Homo sapiens | place: USA: California
CCTTCTATTCTTATGTTTCCATTCTCATAATATTCTTTTGAGAGTCCTTCACTTTTATCATCTTTATAATTCTCTTCCATTTTTAAATTTCCATTCTCATAATATTCTTTTGAGAGTCCTTCACTTTTATCATCTTTATAATTCTCTTCCATTTTTAAATTTCCATTCTTATAATATGCTTTAAAGTGTCCTTCCTTTTTACCATCTTTAAAATTACCTTCCCATTTTAAAGCTCCATTCTCATAATATTCTTTAAAGTGTCCTTCCTTTTTACCATCTTTATAATTACCTTCTATTCTTATGTTTCCATTCTCATAATATTCTTTAGCGAGTCCTTCTCCTTTACCATCTTTATAATTACCTTCACTTTCTAAATCTCCATTTTCATAGTATAATTTTGAGAGTCCTTCTTGTTTACCATCTTTAAAATTACTTTCACTTTCTAAATTTCCATTTTCATAGTATAATTTTATTATTCCAGTAAATGCTTCTGTTTCTCCTTTAACATAAGCTATACCTTCTCTTATTTCCGTATCTGTAATATTTACTTCTCTAAGCTTACCCCAACTAGCAAATAATAAAATAAAAATAATCACGAATAAAACTTTAATCTTTTTCATAAACTCCTCCCCAATTTTTCCTCTATTCAGAATATAAATTATTTTTTCTTATATCCCATTTTTATTAGAAGTTAATTTGATTTCTTTTTCTGATAAAGGATATTTTTCTTTATATTCCTTATATATTTTGAAACTTTCTAAAAATGAGAATAAACTTTTAGTATCTTCTTTGATTACATATCTTTTGTTTAAAAACTTTAATTTATTCTATATTTTATAAAAAATGAAAGTCTTTCTAATTTTATTTTGTCAACTTTTTTTTGATTTAAGTGATTTTTAAATAAAAAAATTGCACCTCCAATCTTGTGTCCAGGATTATGGGTGCAGTACATTATTAGGATTTTTTATTCTTAAAAACCTAATTTACTATCAACAAATTATCAACAAAAAAGTATAAGAATACAAAAAAGCCCTCAACTTTTTTCAAGTTCGGGCTTTTTTGTAGAAATTAAACTATAATTAAGGAAACGATACAAGATAATAGTATCATTACTTATTTCTTTTGTCAAGTTTTTTTTAAAATATTTTTTTATCAAATTTTATTCTTAAAAAACATTTTGATTATATTAGAAAAAATTAACTATGTTTTTATTAAGAAAAATTTTAATTTCATAAATATTCTTTTTTAAAACCATTTTTTCTTCTTAAAATAAATAAGCATACCAACAACAAGTATTCCCATAAGAACTAATGTTAAAAAATACCCATAATGCCATTCTAATTCTGGCATATATTTAAAGTTCATTCCATATAATCCAACAATAAAACTTAATGGCATGAAAATGGTAGAAATAATTGCCAGTATTTTCATAACTTCATTCATTGTATTACTAATCATAGAATGATACAGTTGAATAAGTTCTGTAGCTCTATTGTTAAGCATATCTATAGTATCAAAAACTATTATTCCATGGTCATTTAAGTCCCCTAAATAATATTTCATATCCTCATGGAAATAAACAAGCATACTTCTTGTTTGAAGTTTTGATATTAATTCTCTAACTGGAGAAATAAATCTCTTTAAAACTAAAATATTTTGCTTTAAAGCAAGTATATTCTCAAGATCGTCTTTATCTGCACTTTCAATAAGTTGATTTTCTATAAGATCAACTTCATTTTCAACTTCATCAAGTATCAAAAAATAATTATCAACAATGATATCTATTAAAATATAAGCAAGATAACTAACATCTTTTGAAGCAAGTTTTGTCGTAGGATTTTCAAGCCTATTTCTTGCAGATTCAAACATATCGTAAGGTGTTTCTTGAAAAGTTATAAGTACATTATCTTTTATTATCAATGAAAGTTGCTCATACTGAATTTCCTTTGTAATAACTTCTAGCTGTAGCATCTTTAAAATAATAAGAATATAAGAATCCCTGTCATCAATTTTAACCCGTTGCTCTGGATTAACAATATCTTCTAAAGAAAGGGAATCTATTTGAAATATCTGTCCTATTTTTTTTACAATTTCTATATCATTAATTCCATCAATATTTATCCAAATATTCCCTTCAAATTCTAAATCAATATAAATTTCTTCTTCTGAAGAGAAAATGTCTTTTTTATAAAAACTTTTAGAGTAATAAATTACAGTAATTGTTATATTATTATTGGTATTTTCTCCTGTATAAATAACACTTCCAGGAAGAAGCCCTAATTTTCTATTTGAGTTTGGCAAAATACACCTCCCAATATTTTTTTATAATTATAACATACTTAAAAAAATATAAAAAATTTTTCTTGAAATAAGGGGAACAAATTTTATACTTTTCTATGAGTTAAAAAAGTCTCTGACGTCCGTATTAGTTCGAAGAGCCTGTGTTCATTGAGCTCGTAGAACTCATACGGCTGTCAAAAGACTAATTTTGGTTATTTAATTTATACTTTCTTTATAAATGAAAAATGGAATTTTAAAAAAAATTATGCTATAATAAGATATCAATAGAGGAAGGAAGTGGTTTTATGAAATTATCAATTTATGGAAGAAAAATTACTTTAACAGAGGCTATTAAAAAATATGCTCAAGAAAAAATCTCAAGAGTAGAAAAATTTAATGATTCTATCATTAAGATAGACGCTACTTTAACTGCATCAAAGTTAAAAACTGGGAATACCCATATTACAGAAATTTTAGCTTACTTAAGTGGAACTACAATAAAAGTAAGCTCAAAAGAAACAGATTTATATGCTTCTATAGATAAAGCTATCGATATCTTAGAAACTCAATTAAAAAAACATAAAGAAAAACATAGTAGAGCTAAACTTCAAGATAATAGTATGAAAAAAACTTATAGTTTTGATTATATAGCAGATGAAGAAGAAAAAAATTCTGATGAAAAAAAATTAGTAAAAGTTTTTTTACCTATTAAACCAATGGAAATATCAGAAGCTTTATTACAATTAGAAGCTCTTAATAAAGTCTTTTTTGCTTTTACAAATGTTGAAACTGGAAAAATGACAGTTGTTTATAAAAGAAAAGATGGAGACTATGGAGTTATTGAAGAATAGAGAACAACATAGTAAGCAAAAGCTATTTCTCTAATATTTTAATTAATAAAGTCCCTTGATAAATATGTTAGTTGCATGAGTTTAACTACAACTCTAAACTGGCATAAATATCAGGGACTATTTTTATTAGTTTTTAAATTTATATTCTAATATAAAGAAAGTCTCTTGATAGCTATATGAGCTCTTACTAGCTCAATAAACACAGGCTCTTCAAACTAATACGAACATCAGAGACTAATTTTGGCTTTTAACTTTCCTATAAAAGAAAAAAAGGAGAAAAATCTCCTTTTTTATTCACTATCGTATTGTACTAAATTATTTTTTGTTATTATTTGTGTTAGTCTTTTTGAATATAGACCTTTAACTTCAGAGTAATTTCCTAAATGTTGTATTAAACCTAAAGTAGTTTCCCCTTTATTTATAGCTTTTCTTAAATTAGAATAGCTAGTATGTCTTGATAAAGTCATTATATAATCCATTAAAGAGTCCTCTAAACTTTCATATTTTTTATAAAAAGAATTTTGACCTGTTTGGACTGTTTTTTCTGGATCTCTCAAAGTAGTTCTTATAGCGAATAAGTTATTTCCTTCTTTAGCAATTTTAGCACTACCCCAACCACTTTCTAAGGAACTTTGTCCTAGTATAAAAGCTGTGGGTGGAACTATCATTTTATGCGCTAATTCATCTAAATCTTTCGATTTCACGTTATACTTAGAAAACATTTCTTCTACATATTCTTGTTCTTTTTGACTAAGAGTAACTTTTTTAGAAAGTTCCTTTACATATTCTTTATCTTTCGTTATCTTATCTCTAACTTTTTCAATTGCTGGAATAAGAGTATCAATAAAAATTTGTTTTTTTGATTTTCCTTTTATTTTTTCAAAATCCTTAGCCTGTGTAACCATTCCAGTACTAGCATCTTGATCCAAAACTATAGTTTCTTCAGCATATGAAAAAAATGATAAGCATAGAAAAATACAAGCAATAATATACTTTTTCATATATCCTCCTTCTATAACTTCGAGTATTATATCATATTTAAGATAAAAATACAAATTTTTATTTTTTTGATACATTTATTACATTTTTTAAACTTTTATTTCTGTTTAAAAACTATTTATTATATTAGAAACTTCTAAATTTTCACTATTTGAACTTAAATCTTTTTCAATAACTTTTCCATCTTCTGTCTTTATAAAGATTACTGAACTTATTCCTTTATAAACAATTCTAGCTTTCTTATTTGTATCTAAAACCTTATAAGGTTCTCCATCTACACTATATTTTACTGCTGATGTATAATTATTTTCTATTATAGCTTCGTGTTTCTTCCCTGTTATGTATAGAAATGTGGAAATTACAACAAAGATTATAATAATTATAAATATTTTTAATATATTTTTCATATTAAGCAACCTCCAATTTAAAATCCTATTGTTTTTTCCCTTTCTTTTTCTTTTTCTCTTTTTCTTCTCCATTCATACATAATTAAAACTAAAGCTATTATTCCATAAGATATGAAAACTCTAAAATATTCCCCTATTTGAGCAGAATCCATTAAAGTTTTTCCAGCTCTTGGTGCAACAACAAACATTGTGTGGAACAATATTACTCCTCCTATTGCATTCGGTATTGTAGCTCTTGCAACAGAAGCTCCCCCTATAAGTAGAGCTGCAACAGAAAACATTCCTATTTGTTCGTGTGAGTTGTATGTATTAATTGTACCTAAATTTTGAAGATATATCACTTGTCCAAAACCTGCAAGTACAGTTGATATCATAATTGCATAAATTCTAACTTTATTTATTTCAATACCTGCTGCTTTAGATACTTCCATATCTTGTCCTACTGCTCTCATATCTTGCCCTAATTTTGTTTTTCTAAACCAAATTATAAAGAAGCATAATAACACTATTAAAATTATAGTTAAAGTTGGTATTTGGAATCCAAAAATTTCAAAAGAGAAAGTCTTATCTAAACTTCCAGCTATATCTGTTAAATCAACAGTATTTTTTATTCCTCTTCCAGATGTTAAAAGCATAGTTTTATCTTGAACCGGAATTAAAGTACCCATTGAATAAAGAACAACTAATTGATAAACTCCATTTATAAAATATCCTAGTATCATAGAAGTTATCATTTCTCTTCCTTTAGCTCTGTTTAATACCACACCTCCGACATAACCTAAAAGCATTGAAAAAGGTATTGATAAAATCATTGCTAAAAATATTCCTTGCAATCCTGCAATATGCCAATCAGTGACAAGTATTAGAGCTAATTGACCTCCCATTGCTCCCAAAACTATACCAAAATTTAATCCCATTCCTGCAACTATTGGAATTAAAAGAGACATTATCAAAAACAGATTTCTTGAAATTCTTAAAATCATTTCATGCAACAAATAACTAGCACTCAAACCAGAAAGCGGAAACATAATAAGTACCATTGCTAAAATTAAAATAGGCACACTATTATTTAAAAGAAAATTTTTCAATTTATTATCCACGAGCTCCGCCTCCTTTTCTTGTTAAAGCATATAATATCATTCCATTAGATACTATTATTCTTATAGTTTCAGACATATCTGTTTTAATTATGGCATTTACAACTGTTGGAGTCATTGTAAGTATTCCTTGGAATAAAAATGTTCCTATCACAACATGCCATACAGTTACCTTATTTACAGAAGCTCCTCCTATTAATATTGCAGCTATTGCTGGGAAAGCCATATTAAATGGAGCTAAGTACAATTGAATGAAACCAAAACTTTGTTGATAAACAACAATTCCTATTGCTGCAAGTACAGTTGATATTATAACTGATTTCTTTCTACCTCTATCTGCATCAATTCCTGTTGCTTGAGCAAATTTTTCATTTTTTCCAACAGCACTCATTGAAAGTCCTGCTCTAGTTCTAAAAAATATCCACATTATAAAAGTTAAAATTATAAAAAATATTATTTCTCCTACTGGTATAAAATTAGAAATTGAACCAAAAATATTATTCAAAACATCTTTCCAATAACTTTCAACACTGATTGTTGTTCTAAGACCAGAACCACCATAAGCCCAAATCATATCTGCTTTTGTAAATGGTAAAACTAACCACATAATACACATAAAGGCAACCGAAGAGAACCCTATATAAGTAGCTATCATCATTTCTCCACCTTTTACCTTATTTAATACAGTACCATAAGCCCAACCAAATACACAAGCAAATACTATACCAATTAAAATTGCAACAGCAAAGCCTAAAAATCCTGTAAGTTCCAATTGCAAACTTATTAAAGAACCTAAAAGTCCGGCTTCAACACCTAAAGGCATACCAAAGTTCAAGCCTGCTCCAGACTCTATCATAGGCATTAAAGATAAAACTAATATTGCGTTCATTCCAAATCTTACCATAGTATCTGACAATGCTGCCTTTATTGAGATTCCAACGAAAGGAGCAATTATATAAGTAGAAAGAAGAAATATTAAGATTATCAATCTTGGTAATCCAAATTTTTTAACTAAATTACTCATTCGTTTCCTCCTTTATTCCAGACATTAATTTACCAAATTCTAAAATACTAGCATTTGGAGATAAAATTCCTGCAATTTTACCTTCGTTCACTATGGCAATTCTATCACAAATACTTCTTAATTCCTCTATTTCAGATGAAGTAACAACTATAGTAGTTCCTCTTTCTTTGTTATATTCTTTCAAAGTATCCAAAACTAATTTTTTTGCTCCTACATCTATACCTCTTGTTGGTTCAGACACAAATAAAAGGTCTGGCTCCATTGTGAAAGCTTTAGCCATACAAACTTTTTGTTGATTCCCCCCACTAAGTTCTACTACATTTTGTTTTTCGCTCATACATCTTATTTCAAGACTTTCTATGTATTTTTTTGCATTTTCAGTTACTTTTTTATCGTCAACTAAATCTAAAACTCCTAAAAATTTCTTAAAAAATTGATGTTTTATTTCCATAGCAGGGAAAGCTATATTTTTTTCAATACTTTCTTCAAGAAGTAATCCTACTCCTTTTCTATCTTCAGAAACAAAGAAAATTCCGTCTTTTAAAGGTACTAATGGATTATTTAATGCTAAATCCTTATCTTTATATGTCACTTTTCCTTTAGCTCTAAAAAGTCCCATTATTCCATTAGCAACAGCTATCTTACCTTGTCCCGCCATTCCTCCAAGTCCTAAGATTTCACCTTGTTTTATTTCTAAGTTTAAACCTTTTACCATTTCTCCTGGCATATCTACCCAAAGATCATCTATTTCCATTAAGTTTTTTGCATTTGATTCTATCTGAGAACTTTCAGTTGAAGAAAACTCAACTTTTCTTCCTATCATCCATTCAGTTATTTGATTAACATTTGTATCTTTTGTTGAAATTGTATTTATAAGTTGTCCGTCCCTTAAAACAGTCACTTTATCTGATACAGACATTATTTCATTTAGTCTATGTGTTATGAAAATTATTGCTATTCCTTTTTCTGCAAGATTTTTCATTGTTGACAATAATATTTCTGCTTCATCTTCTGTAAGAACTGCTGTAGGCTCATCTAAAACTAAAAGTTTAGTATGTTCTCTTTCTATCTCACGGGCAATTTCTGTAAACTGTTTATAGGCAACAGCCATTTCATTGATTTCCTCTTTACCAGTCATACCAACACCTAATTTTGATATGGCTCCTTGAGCTCTTTCCATATTTTTATTTTTATCTATTTTATTGATAGATTCTCCAAATAAATATTCCATAATATTCTTTTTTGTAGATTCTCTATTTAAAACTATATTTTCACTAACTCTAAATCCAGGTATTAAAGAAAATTCTTGGTGTACCATACCTATTCCAGCATTTAGTGCATCAAATGGAGATGAAAAATTAACTTCTTTACCATCAAAAGATATTTTACCCTTATATCCTCCAGTTTCTTTTATAACATCCATTCCGAATATTATTTTCATTAATGTTGATTTTCCTGCACCATTTTCTCCAACTAAACCAAGTATCTCTCCGGGTTTTAACTCCAAATTGATATCTTTTAAAACTACATTTTCTCCAAAAGACTTAGAGAGATTTTCAATTTTCAGTAAGCTATCCGTCATTATAATCCCCCTTTAAACAAATAAAGTCTCTAACGTCCGTATTAGTTCGAAGAGCCTGTGTTTATTGAGCTCGCAGAACTCATACGGCTATCAAGAGACTAATTTTTACTATTTATTTTTATACTTTCCTATAGAAAAATAAAGGAGGGAGATTATCCCTCCTTATTACTATATCACACTATACTATTTTAAATATTTTTCTGGTATTTTTTGAGAACTCATTCCTAAGTATCCTTTTCCAAAAACATATGTATCTTGGTATACAAAGAATGCATTCGAAACTTCTACTCCACTATTATCTTTCATTATACTTCCATTCCATTTTGATCCTGGAGTATAAGCATCAATAGCAGCTAATACATCTTCTAATGTAAATTCTGTTTGATTATTTTGAATAGCTTTAACAGCTAAATTAGTTAATCCTTCAACAGTTGAGAATCCATATGAATAAGCCCATGTTCCCATTCTTCCTGAACCACCAGCAGCAACAACAGCTTTTTCTACTTTTTCAAGTATTTTTGGCCAGTTACCTTTTTCATCATCACTAAATTGAACTCCTAGAGCTCCAGGATATCCCATTGTTGGAGATGGTAAGTCAGCTTCTACAAAGTATCCTCCATGAGCAGCTATTTGTTTTAATAAAGGTTCTGTTTGAGCATCATTTGTTGCAAAGAATGCTGTATCTTTTCCATATTTTGCTATCCAGTTTGGAACTTGTTCTAATATAAATTGTTGTGCTCCTGGTACTCCAACATCACTTAATGGATCTGGAGCTGACATTTCTATATATTCCATTCCTAGATCTTTTGCTGTTTGTTCCATTATAGCTCTTCTTCTAGAAATAATTTCATAACTTAAATGTCTTGGGAAAGAAATGTGCATAAATTTCTTTGCTCCTAAATCATGAGCAGCTTTTACTATTAAATATCCTCTTGAAACTGAATCAGGATTTACAACAACATTTGCAACTTTACTCATTTGAACTGGATCTTCATGAGTATTATTTGCTATTAACAAAATATCAGGTCTTTTTTCTCTAATTGCTTTAAATGCTGAATAAGTTCCTGGTACTGATTCGGCAATAACAATAGCTTTCATTTTAGGATCATCTGCTAGTGATGTAATCAAAGATATTGTTGTTTCTTGCTCTTGCATAAAATTATCTGGAAGAGTTATTACTGTAACTTTTCCCCCATCTTGTACATTTCCATATTCTTTAGCTGCTGCTTCAGCACCACGTGAATTATCTTCTGATTGAGATACAGAAGGAGTAACTATCCCTATATGGAAATCTTGATTTGCCTCTCCTGCAACTGCTTGTTGTGCTGCATCATCAGTTGGAGCTTTTTTACCACAAGCCACAAATAACATTGTGAAAACAGCTAAAAATACGAATAAAATTTTTTTCATCTTCATACTAACCCTCCATTTTTTCGAAATTATTTCTAATTTCTTTTCTTTGTTCTATTTTAAAATTTTTTGTTATTATATATCTAATCGAAACATAAGTCAATAGTTTTTTTTTACTTTTATAACATCAGAAAATACCGACAGTATAAAAATGAGAGTTTATCTTTTTAGACATTCTTTTCTAAAAAAATATACAGTATTAATTCTAAACATTTATAAGATAAATAAAGTCTCTTGACAGCCGTATGAGTTCTACGAGCTCAATAAACATAGGCTCTTCGAACTAATACGGACGTCAGAGACTAATTTTGCTATTTATTTTTATACTTTCCTATAAAAGAACAAAACAAAAAGTGAGTATTTTATTTTGGAGTGTCAAAAAATCTTGAACATAAGATTATAGATCCCTCATACTCACTTTTTTATTTTTTATTATATATTATATTTTTATTTAAAATATTTTTCTGGTATTTTTTGAGAACTCATTCCTAAATATCCTTTTCCAAGTATATATGTATCTTGATATACAAAGAAAGAATTTGAAACTTCTACTCCATGAGTATCTCTCATCAAACTTCCATTCCATTTTGACCCATTTGTAGAACTATCTAAAGCTTCTAATATATCTGTTAAAGTAAATTCTTTTTGATTATTTTCAACTGCTTTTATCGCTAATTCTGTCAATGCTTCAGCTGTTGAAAAACTGTATGAATAAGCCCATGTTCCCATTCTTCCAGCTCCACCATTAGCAGTTACTTCTTTCTCTACTTTTTCAAGTATTTTTGCCCAATTTCCTTTTTCTTCATCAGCAAATTGAATTCCAAATGCTCCTGGATATCCCATTGTTGGAGATGGTAAATCTGCTTCTATAAAATATCCTCCATTTTTTGCAATTTGTCTTAGTAAAGGTTCAGTTTGAGCATCATTTGTTGCAAAGAATGCTGTATCCTTTCCATATTTTGCTATCCAGTTTGGAACTTGTTCTAATATAAATTGTTGTGCCCCTGGTACTCCAACATCACTTACTGGATCTGGAGCTGACATTTCTATATATTCCATTCCTAAATCTTTTGCTGTTTGTTCCATAACATCTCTTCTTTTTGCAATAACTTCATAACTTAGATGTCTTGGGAAAGAAATATGCATAAATTTCTTTGCTCCTAAATCATGAGCTGCTTTTACGATTAAGTATCCTCTAGCAATAGAGTCTGGATTTATTACAACATCAGCAACTTTACTAACTTGAACCGGATCTTCATGTGAGCTACTTGAAAATAATAATATATCGGGTCTTTTTTCTCTAATTGTTTTAAAAGCTGAATATGTTCCTGGTACTGATTCATTTATGACAATAGCTTTCATTTTAGGATCATCGGCTAACGATGTTATTAAAGATATTGTTGTTTCTTGTTCTTGCATAAAATTATCAGGTATAGTTACAACGTTAATTCTCCCACCATCTTGCACATTTCCATATTTTTTAGCAATTGCTTCTGCCCCACGAAAACTATCTTCTGCTTGTGAAACCGAAACAGTAACAACTCCTACATGAAAATCTTCAACTGCTTTGCTTAGTTCAGTTTGTTGTGTGTTAGCATCTTCAGTTGGAGCTTCTTTTTTACCACAAGCTATGAATAGCAATGTAAAAATAGCTAAAATACTAAATAAAATTTTATTAAATCTCATAAATCCCTCCAGTTAAAATAATTGCTAAATTATAACTGAAATATATTTTTTAGTCAAGGACAACAGATGATAATAAAGTTAAAAATATAAACTTATATGGATATCAAAAAATTATTTATATTAAAATAAATATAGATAGAAATAATAAATTTACTATGTTATAATGTAAATTATTAAAAAATTATGGAGTAAAGATGGATAAAAAAATAAATACTGATAATAAAATTTTAAATGAACAAACAATTTATAAACAAAGAAATGAAATAAAAAAAGAAAATGAAATCTCAGATAAAATAAAGAATATTAAAAACAAAAAAAATTCTATTATTATTCTTTATATTTTCTTAATTTTAATTGGTGTTGCTAACTTTTATAGTTCAGTGTCAAGATTTGATGCTACAACGGTTTCTAATAAAATGATTAAACAAGGTATAATACTTTTAGTAGCCTTTTTTACTTGTTATTTAACATCAAAAATATCATATAAAAACTTTTTAAATAAAAGAATAAGAAGTTCAATAACAATGTTTGGGATTATACTATTTTTAGTTGTTGCTTTTGCACCAATTCCTAGCATATTCCCAACTATAAATGGTGGAAAAGGTTGGATACATATAGGTTCTTTTAGTTTTCAAATTACAGAATTATTTAAAGTTCCTTTCATAGGACTCATTGCTTGGGCTCTATCTCGTGGAAAAAATGGAGGAAAGAAAGTTCCTTATTTTAAAAATTTTTTAGCAGTCTCAGTTTATACCGGTATTTTCTTTGTATTACTCTTGTTTTTAAAAGATTTAGGAACAGGCTTACACTACGTAATGATTGTTGCCTTTTTGATTTTCACTTCTGATATTACGGATAAATTCCTTATGGTTATAATTGCTAGTGGAGGTGGATTAGGTCTATTTATTCTAACAGCTGTATACAATTTTGGCTCTGGATACAAGCAACATCGTGTAAAAATTTATTTAGATGGAATCTTTAAAGATGTATATGATAGAATGGAAGCTTTTCAAATATACCAATCTCTTATAGCTTTTGGAACTTCTGGTTTTCTTGGAAAAGGATATGGAAATGGTGTTCAAAAGTATAACTATATCCCAGAAGTTGAAACAGACTTTGCTATCGCTACGTTTGCAGAAGAAATGGGATTTTTAGGTGTTATTTCACTTTTACTTTTGTTTTTTGTTATGTTTTTCCTAATTATGAATATATCTGATAGCACAGAAGATTACTTTGCTAAATATTTCGTAACAGGTATAGCAGGATATATTATAACTCAAGTTATAATAAATATTGGAGTTGCAATAGGTTTAATTCCTGTATTTGGAGTTCCACTTCCATTTATAAGTTCTGGTGGTTCTTCACTTATAGCTTTATCAGTTGCAATAGGAATTGTTATAAATATTAGTAATTCAAGTGCAAAAAATCTTGAAACTTTGACAAAATAAAAGACTGATGTTATAATTTTTTGAATTTAATATGAAAGGAAGTGTTTCCTTGTGGAAATGAAAGATATTATAGAAAAAGTAAATTTCTATGCTAGACTTAGTAAAAAAAGAAAACTAAGTGAAGAAGAAATTAAGGATAGGGAAGTTTACAGAAAATTATATCTTGAGCAATTTAAAAATCAAGTTAAAAATCATTTAGAAAGTATAGAAATCGTTGACGAAAAAGATTTTAAAAACTAAGGGGTGTTAGTATGAAAGTAACAGTAAAAGAAATTTTTAGAAAAGGAGAATCGTTCTTAAATCAAGAAGTAGAAGTTTTTGGTTGGGTAAGAAAAATAAGAGACCAAAAGAAATTTGGTTTCATTGAACTTAATGACGGTTCATTTTTTAAAGGAGTTCAAGTCGTTTTTGAAGAAGATTTAAAGAATTTTGAAGAAATCTCAAGACTTTCTATTTCTTCTACAATAAAAGTAAAAGGAATTTTAGTTGAATCAAAAGGTAGTGGACAAGCACACGAAATCTTAGCTAAAGATATTGAAGTATTTCAAAAAGCTGATTTAGATTACCCACTTCAAAATAAAAGACATACATTTGAATATTTGAGAACTATAGCTCATTTAAGACCAAGAACTAACGCTTTTTCTGCTGTATTTAGAGTTAGATCTGTATTGGCTTATGCATTACATAAATTTTTCCAAGAAAATAACTTTGTTTATGTTCATACTCCAATAGTAACAGGTTCAGATGCTGAAGGTGCTGGAGAAATGTTTAGGATAACAACTCTTGATCTTAATGATGTTCCAAAAAAAGAAAATGGGGAAGTTGATTTTAGTAAGGACTTCTTTGGAAAATCCACTAATTTAACAGTTAGTGGACAATTAAATGTTGAAACTTTCTGTGCTGCTTTCAGAAATGTTTATACATTTGGACCAACTTTCAGAGCTGAATATTCTAATACAGCAAGACACGCTTCTGAATTTTGGATGATAGAACCTGAAATTGCTTTTGCAGATCTTTCTGCAAATATGGAACTTGCTGAAGATATGATAAAATATATTATCAAATATGTTATGGATAATTGCCCTGAAGAAATGGAATTTTTTAATGCTTTTGTTGAAAAAGGATTATTTGATAAATTAAACAATGTACTAAATAATGAATTTGCAAAAGTAACATATACAGAGGCTATTGAAATTTTAGAAAACTGCGGTAAAAAATTCGAATTTCCTGTTAAATGGGGAATCGATTTACAAAGTGAACATGAAAGATTCTTAGCTGAAGAGTACTTCAAAAAACCAGTATTTGTAACTGACTATCCAAAAGATATAAAAGCGTTCTACATGAAACTTAATGAAGATGGAAAAACAGTTAGAGCTATGGATTTACTAGCTCCAGGAATTGGTGAAATTATAGGTGGTTCTCAAAGAGAAGATAACTTAGAAATCTTAACAAACAGAATGGATGAACTAAAACTTGATAAAGAAAGTTATGAATTTTACTTGGATTTAAGAAGATATGGTAGTTTCCCACACTCTGGTTATGGATTAGGTTTTGAAAGAATGATGATGTACATAACTGGTATGCAAAACATTAGAGACGTTTTACCTTTCCCAAGAACTCCAAACAATGCAGAGTTTTAAGGAAAAATTATGAAATTAAAAATAAAAGAAGTTATAGTTGTTGAAGGAAGAGACGATATTTCAGCTGTAAAACAAGCAGTCGATGCTGAAGTATTTCATGTAAATGGACATGCAGTCAGAAAAAATAAAAGCATAGATAGACTAAAACTTGCTTATGAAAATAAAGGACTTATAATTTTAACAGATCCAGATTATGCTGGAGAAGAAATTAGAAAATTTTTAAATAAAAATTTTCCTAATTCTAAAAATGCTTATATTTCCAGAAAAAATGGTACAAAAAATGGAGATATAGGTGTTGAAAATGCTAGTCCTGAAGTTATAATTGAAGCTTTAAAAAAAGTAAAATGTAATATTGAAAGTTCAGAAAATATTTTTACAACCGATTTACTTTTTGAATACGAACTTATTGGTAATGAAAAATCTTCCGATTTAAGAGCTGAATTAGGTAATGAATTAGGAATAGGTTACTCTAACGGAAAACAGTTTATTTCAAAGTTAAATAGATATGGAGTAAGTCTGAAAGATTTTAAAAAAGCATATCAAAAAATAAAGAATAAATAAAGTCTCTTGACAGTCGTATGAGTTCTACAATCTCAATAAATATAGCCTCTTCAAACTAATACGGAGATCAGAGATTAAATTTGTACTGCACCCGAAATCTTATATCCAAGATTTTAGGTGCAGTTTATTTTATGTCTTTTTTTATTGTCTCTTGATAGCCGTATGAGTTCCACGAACTCAATAAATACAGGCTCTACAAACTAATAGGCTGTCATAGGATAATTTTACCTATTTAATTTTATACTTTCCTATAAAATAAAAAAATATATTTAAATCTTTTAAAACTCTTTATTTATAAAATAAATATTGTTTCTTATTTCGTTTTATATATTATATTTAACTTTTTAAATTTTCCATTTTTAGTACAAACTTCTCTCTTTTACAACTCTTGACACTTCTTTATATTTTTTGTATAATCACTATGCTAGATGTATCTATTTAGTAAATTTTGTTTATTTGTTAATTGATTAAATTTAAATTTTATTGTTAAAGAGGTAAAAGATGGAAGAATTATTGAAAGAACTTGTGGAAAATAACAGAAAATATGCAGCAAACGGTAAAGTTGCTAATTATATTCCTGAATTGGATAAGGCTGATAAAAATGCTTTAGGAATTTTTGTTACAACTCTTGATGGTCAAGAATATTGTGCTGGAGATTATAACACAAAATTTACTATTCAAAGTATTTCAAAGATTATTTCCTTGATGTTAGCTATCCTTGATAATGGTGAAGAATATGTATTTTCTAAAGTTGGAATGGAACCTAGTGGAGATCCATTTAATTCAATAAGAAAATTGGAAACATCAAGCAGAAAAAAACCTTACAATCCAATGATAAACGCTGGAGCTATTGCAGTAGCTTCTATGATAAAAGGAAAAAATGAAAGAGATAGATTTTCTAGACTTTTAGATTTCACTAAAATGATTACAGAAGATAATAACCTAGATGTAAATTATAAAATCTATTGTGGAGAAGCTGAAACAGGATTTAGAAACTTTTCAATGGCTTACTTCTTAAAAGGAGAAGGAATTATTGAAGGTAATGTTGAAGAAGCACTTTCAGTTTATTTTAAACAATGTTCTATTGAAGGAACAGCTCAAACAATTTCAAAGTTAGCAAAATTTTTAGCCAATGATGGTGTTCTTTCTAATGGAGAAAGAATTATAACTACTAGAATGGCAAAAATAGTAAAGACACTTATGGTAACTTGTGGAATGTATGATAACTCTGGAGAATTTGCTGTAAAAGTTGGTATTCCTTCGAAAAGTGGTGTAGGTGGTGGAATTTGTTCAGTTGTTCCTGGTAAAATGGGAATAGGAGTTTACGGTCCGGCACTTGATATAAAAGGAAACTCTCTTGCTGGAGGACATTTACTAGCAGAACTATCTGAAAAATTATCTTTAAATATTTTTTAAAATAATAAATTAAATTTTTATATAAAAAGGGGGTGTAGTGGTAGTTATTTTTAACTACTACGATATTTATGGATTTTATCAACTCAATCATCGGTACTATTAACACTGTACTTTGGTCTTATGTGCTAATAGCATTACTAATTTTATCAGGTTTAATGTACACTCTTAGATCTGGATTTGCACAAGGTAGACTAATAGGAGATATGGTTGCTTTAATTACTGGTAAATTATCTTCTCTTAGAGATGGTGAAAAGAAAGTTGCTGGACAAGTTACAGGATTCCAAGCATTCTGTATAGCAGTTGCTTCTCACGTTGGAACAGGAAACCTTGCTGGGGTTGCTATAGCTGTTGTAATTGGAGGTCCAGGAGCATTATTTTGGATGTGGATCATTGCTCTTTTAGGAGGAGCTACAAGTTTGATTGAAAATACTCTTGCTCAAACTTATAAAGTTAGACAAGCAGATGGAGGATTCAGAGGAGGTCCTTCTTACTATATGGAAAAAGCTCTAGGTCAAAAAACTCTAGGATATATTTTCTCAGTTATAGTTATAGTTACATTTGCTTTTATCTTCAATACAGTTCAAGCTAATACAATAGCTCAAGCTTTTGAAACTACTTTTAGCTTAAGTACAACTGTTTCTGGAATAATCTTAGCTATACTTACTGCTTTAATTATATTTGGTGGATTAAATAGAATTGCTAATGTTGTGTCATTTATGGTTCCAATAATGGCTATAGGATATGTAGTTGTTGCATTCTTTGTTTTAATAGTTAATATAGGAAGTATTCCTGCTCTATTTGCTACTATTATAGAAGCTGCTTTCGGTTTAAAACAAGCTGTTGGTGGTGCTATAGGTGTTGCAATGATACAAGGTATTAAAAGAGGATTATATTCAAACGAAGCTGGTATGGGAAGTGCTCCTAACGCTGCTGCAACTTCAAATGTTTCTCACCCTGTTAAACAAGGTTTATTACAAGCATTTGGTGTATTCGTAGATACTATATTAATTTGTAGTGCTACTGGTTTTATCGTTTTACTATATCCTGAATATAATACTATTGGAGAAAAAGGTATAAAACTTACTCAACTTGCTCTTTCTCATTCTGTTGGTGCATGGGGAGCTCACTTTATAACTTTATGTATCTTCTTGTTTGCATTCAGTTCAGTAATAGGAAATTACTACTATGGTGAAGCTAACTTAGAATTCTTAACTAAAAATAAGACATTTATGTTAGTATTTAGAGTTTTAACAATTTTATGTGTTTTCTGGGGATCAATAGAAAGCTTATCTTTCGTTTGGGACTTAGCAGACATGTTTATGGGAATTATGGCTCTTATGAATATTATAGTTATAGCTATTCTTTCTCCAAAAGCTCTTGCTATAATTAAAGATTACATGAAACAAAGAAAAGAAGGTAAAAACCCAGTATTTAGAGCTAAAGATATACCTGGTTTAACTAATACTGAATGTTGGGATGACTAATCACTAAAATTTGTTTTCCATATTTCTTTTTTGGGGCTATTGAAAAATAGCTCCTTTTTTATTTACAAGGAAAGTATAAAATTAAATAACTAAAATTAGTCTCTGACCTCCGTATTAGTTCGAAGAACCTGTGTTCATTGAGCCCGTAGAACTCCAAGTGACTTTATTTTTGGTTTATGTTAAAATAGAAGAAAATTTTTAGGAAGTGAAAAAGTGGAAAATATTTTACTAGAGGCATTAAAAACAAGTAGTATAGATTTTAATATAGATTCAGATGAAAAATATCAATATGAATTGATAAGTAATGGCGAAGAAAAAATTGTTACAAGGCTTAGAAAATATTTTGAAGACTGTGACGAATTTATAATTTCTGTTGCATTTATTACTATGGGAGGGCTTTCTCTTTTTTTAGAAGAGTTTAAAAACTTAGAGAATAAAGGAATTAAAGGAAAAATTTTAACGGGAGATTATTTGACATTTACTGAGCCAAAAGCATTGAAGAAATTATTGTCATATAAAAATATAGATTTAAGAATAGCAACTAATAAAAAACACCACACTAAAGCATATTTTTTTAGAAAAGGGAATATTTGGACTTTAATTATAGGAAGTAGCAACTTAACACAGGGAGCATTGACAGTAAATTTTGAATGGAATATTAAAGTCAATTCTCTTATAAATGGAAAAATTATTAAATCCATTTTAGAAGCTTTCAACAGAGAATTTGATAATTTAAGAAGCTTAACAGATGAAGATTTAAAAAATTATCAAGAAAAATATGAGCAATTTAAAAAATTAATCGAAATAAATAATCAAACTTTAGATTTAAATGAAATAAAACCTAATTCTATGCAAGTTCAAGCTCTGAAAAATTTAGAAGAAACAAGAAAAGAAAATGATAGAGCTTTACTTATTAGTGCAACAGGAACTGGAAAAACTTATCTATCTGCCTTTGATGTTAAACAAGCGAATGCAAAAAAAATTCTTTTTGTAGCCCATAGAAAAGTTATTTTAGAAAGAGCAAAAATTAGCTATCAAAAAATCTTAAAGAATAAAAAGATGGAAATTTTTGATAGTAATTTTCAGATAAATGATAAAGATGAAGTAATTTTTGCTATGGTACAAACTTTAAACAAAGAAAAAAATTTAAATATTTTTCCAAAATATTATTTTGATTACATTATTGTAGATGAAGTTCATCATGGAGGAGCCAAAACATATCAAAGTATTTTTGAATATTTTAACCCTAAATTTTTATTAGGAATAACAGCAACTCCTGAAAGAACTGATGATTTCAATATTTATCAACTTTTTAATTACAATGTTGCTTATGAAATCCGTTTAGAAGATGCTATGAAAGAAGAATTGTTATGCCCTTTTCATTATTTTGGAATTTCTGATATTCTAATTGATGGAAAAAGCGTAGATGAAAAAACTTCAATTAAAAATCTTACTTCTGATGAAAGAGTAGAACATATTTTAGATAAAAGTAGGTATTATTCATATAGTGGAGAAAAATTACATTGTTTAATTTTTGTCTCAAAAGTTGAGGAAGCAAAAATATTAGTTGAAAAATTCTTAGAAAAAAATATAAAAGCTGTTGCCTTAAGCTCTGAAAATTCTGATAATGAAAGAGAAGAAGCAATCAAAAAATTAGAGCAAGGAGAAATAGACTATATTGTTTCTGTAGATATATTTAATGAGGGAGTCGATATTCCTTGTGTTAATCAAGTGATACTTTTAAGACCTACAACTTCTGCAATAGTATATATTCAACAGTTAGGTAGGGGACTTAGAAAATATAAAAATAAAGATTACACAGTTGTTTTAGATTTTATTGGTAACTACGAAAAAAACTTTTTGATTCCAATAGCAATTTCTCAAAGTAATAGTTATGATAAAGATTTTATGAAAAGATTTTTAATGAATGCAACAGATTTTTTAGCTGGTGAAAGCTCTATAAGTTTTGATGAAATTTCAAAAGAACGAATTTTTGAAAATATTAATAAGACTAATTTCTCTAGCAGAAAACTTATAGAGGAAGATTTTAAATTGCTCGAAAACCAGTTAGGAAGAACTCCTTATTTATACGATTTTTATGAAAAAAATATGTTATCTCCAACTGTGATTTTAAAATACAAGAAAGACTATGATGAGATATTAAAAAATATAGCTCCTAAATATAGAATAGGAACATTAAATAATATTGAAAAGAAGTTTTTAATATTCTTATCCACTTTCTTTACTCCGGCAAAAAGAATACATGAAATGTTAATTTTAAAAGAAATAATAACGAAACAAAAATTAAACATAATAGAAATTGAAAAATTATTAAAAGATAGATATTCTTTCAGTAAACAAGAAAATAATATAAAAAATGCTTTTGAACATTTATCTAAAGAAATATTTAAAACATTATCTACCACAAAATCTTTTGAGCCTGTACTTTATAAAAAAGATGATGAATATTACTTAGATGATAATTTTAAAAATTCTTATGAAAATAATTCTTATTTTAAAGTTTTAATAGATGATTTAATAAAATACAATTTAGCTTTTGCAGAAAAAAATTATTCAAACTTTGTAAAAGAATCTATAAAACTTTTTGGAGAATATTCAAAACAAGAAGCATTTTGGTATTTAAATCTAAATTTTAATAACGGTTTTCAAGTAAGTGGTTATACTCCTTTTGAGAACGAAAGAAAACTTCTAATTTTTATAACTATGGATAATCTAGCCGAAAAAGCTGACTATTCAAATGAGTTTTATGATAGCCAAACTTTTAGTTGGTTTTCAAAATCTAGTCGTTATTTAAGAAAGGGTAATACCATTACTATTGAAGGAAAAATTGCTGAACATTTCTATGAAATAAATGTCTTTGTAAAGAAAATTAATGGAGAAAATTTTTATTATTTGGGAGATGTCGAAAAAGTTTTATCTGTAAAAGAAATAAGAGATAGCCAAGGAAAATCTATGATTAAATATATTTTCAAATTAAAAAAAGATGTTAAAAAAGAACTCTTAGATTATCTGAAAGGATAAAATATTTTATATTTTTTATTCTATAGGAAAGTATAAAAACAAATAGCAAAAATAGTCTCTGATGTCCGTATTAGTTCGAAGAGCCTGTCTTTATTGAGCTTGTAGAACTCATCCGGCTATCAAGAGACTTTTTTTATAGAGAGATATAAAGTATATGTGTTCGTGAAATTAAAGCCTTTGTATTGTATTATTTATTCATAACAAGGCGGCCAATGTTATAAATAATAATTTAAATTGAATGGAGGTTTTATTATGAACACAACTGAAAAAAAAGAATTAATGGGAAAATTTGGAGTTAAGTTAGAAAAGGCTATCAAGAGAGAAACAGCTATAAAAAAAGAACTTGAAAATGATAAGGCTTTGTTAAAATACTTACAATCTCAAAAAACTTCTGGAGTAGCTTTTGAAAATGAAGTTTACGAAAATTATGACTCTTGGATAGCTACTGTTGAAAAACAAATAAAAAAAGGGGATAGTTCTTTAAATAACTTAGAGTTTAAAAAAGTTGAACTTGAAGCCGTTAAAGCATATTCAAGTCAAAATTCTTAAAATTTATACTTTTCTATAGGGGCTATTATATCTTAGAGGTATAATAGCCTCTTTTCATTCTATAGGAAAGTATAAAATCAAATAATGAAATTTAGTCTCTGACGTCCGTATTAGTTCGAAGAGCCTGTGTTCATTGAGCTTGTAGAACTCATACGGATATAAAGAAAATTTATTTATTAAATGTTTTTAAAGGAGGTCTATTTTATGGAAATTACAAGTTTACTTCTTAAAGATTTAAAAAATGGTAAATTTCAACTTTTTTCTGAGTATATTTACAAGACTAACGATTATTTTATAAGAGTTCCCAGTGGTTTCATAACTAATTATGCCAATATCCCTAAATTATTAAGAATTTTTATTCTTCCTTATGGGAAACATAGCTCTGCTTCCGTTGTACACGACTGGCTTTATTCTTGTGAATGCAACATAATTATAAGTCGTTTAGAAGCTGATAGAATATTTCTTGAAATTATGGAAGAATGTGGTGTTTTTTTAATTATAAGAATTACAATGTTCTATGCTGTTAGACTATTTGGAGAAAAAAGGTTTAAAATGATGTAAAAATAAAAACCCTTGACAGTCGTATAAGTTGTATGAGCTCAATGAATATAAGCTCTTTACTGATACTGATGTCAGGGGTTATTTTTTAATTTTCTTTTTTTACATCATCTATTATAAAAGTAAAAGCAATTATTGTAAAAATTAATTGATATATTTTTTCAAAATAGAATATTGGTTCAAATAATCCATATAAATTTGAAAAAATAAATACAGCTATACCAAATAATTTTATATACTTCTTCAATATATCATTTTCTTTAAAATAATTTTTTAACATTCTTATAAATAGAGTTACCAGAAATAACAAATAAACTATTAAAGTTAATATTCCTTGTGTCACTGCTGTTTCTATAAAATTATTATGATAGTGATCTAGATTTTCATTGGCTGATTGTAACTTCCCATTTTTATAATAATAAAATCCTTTTCCTAAAATAGGATAGTTTTTAGCTTCAGCTATTCCATCTTTAAAAATTATATATCTAGCATCTGTCTTAATTTTATCGATTGTACTTATTGAACTACTTATTCTATCAATATTTTTTATATTATGAGCATATTTAAATGAAAGCGATAAAAATAAAACAAGTATAATTGATATAATAATTCCTCTTTTCCAATTTATTAATATTAAAGAAAATATTATTACTATTGGTAATGCTAAAAACGTATTTCTTGATTGAGTTCCAAATATAAGAATAAGTGGAATAAGGCTATAAATAATCCCAAGTAGCTTTATGTATATTGGCTTATATAAAATAATACAAAAGATTCCTAAAATAAAATAAATTCCTAGCTCTGCTGCATATTTTGTTGTATATGAGTCTCCTGATATTCTATAAGAACTTATTTCATTCAAATGATTATAACCATCTAAAATACCCTTTACTAAAGGTTGAATAGAAAGCAATAAAAATATAGGAAGAATATATTTTATATATTTTTCTTGTATCCTATAATTCAAGAGTACCAAAAAGAAAGCTACACTAAAAATAGTCATATGTGTAAAAGTATAAAACTTATCTGAATTTTTATCTGGAGTTATATAATATGAAATCCCAACTAAACTCAAATAAGCTATACCTATAATAAGCTCTTTTTTATATTCTAAATATTTTTTTATCCCATTTTTATACGAATAAATAATAACTATTCCCATTATCAATAAAGCAACCACATCTTTACTATCTCCACCTCTACGAGATAAAAGGAACAAATAAAATAACATTGAAAAAGCAAGCAATTGCTCATAAAAGTTCTTTTTTTCTTTTAACATTCTATTACCTTCCTAAAATTCTTTTTGAAATTTTCTTTTATTAATTTACATCTCTTTAAAGCAATCCTTTCACAAAATCTATTTTTATTTTAATTTTTCACCCAATTTTTTTATTAAATTTGAATACTTAAAATTTAAAACATAATTTAAAGTTTTTTCATATTTTTCATTTAAATTTATTTTTCCAAATATTACTTTTGTAATTTCTTCTTCTAGCTCTTTTTTAGAATCAATTTCAATAATTCTTCCTATTTCATTGTTATTTGTAATATCTTTAGCTGCACAAGTATTAGATGTAATTATATAATTTCCAAAAGCCATTGCTTCAACCATTACAATTCCAAAACTTTCCCATTTTGATGGTAGTACAAACACTTTAGCCCTATTATAATAACTATATAGTTCTTCTCTATCTTTGATTTCCCCTGTAAATATTATTTTATCAATCAGTTGAGGATTTTCTCTAAAAAAGTTTTCTTTATAATTTATAAATTTTTTATCAATTGAACCTACAAGATATACCTTCCAATTTTTTAAATCAATCTCTTTTAAAGTTTTTAATAGTAATTCTGTATTTTTAGGTTCTGTCCCCAATCTTCCAACTGTTAATATAATATTCTCTTTTTCTTCTAAAGTTCTTACTTTTATTTTATCAATTATTTCATCATCAAAACCATTAGGTAAATAAATGGTTTTTCCTTTTGTGTCAATTCCTGCATAACTATCCTTCATAAATTCATAAGCCTCAAGGCTCTCATAACTAATTAAATCAGTCATAGGAATCAATTTTTTCCTTTTATTATATTCTGTACTTTCTCTTCTTTTTCTGAAAAACTCTCTAAAAGATTCAGGTTTAGAATTAACTATATTCCATTCTTTTTGGTAAACTGCTAAATTAAAGTCTGCTTTAACGTATACAAAGCCATTAGGATTTAATTTTTTATAAAAATAAGCATACCAATAGCTACATCTTGAAACATGAAACAACATTAAAACATCTATATTTTTAGCATTTTTAATAAGATATTTAAAAATATTGTATCTTTTTACCAACTTAGTCCAGTATGCAAAATTTGAAAGAAAAGAAAATTTTCTTTTTACTTTTATAAACTCTACTCCTCTTTCATTATCAGGTAAATCATTTTTTAGATTAACAGTTAAAATTTTACTATTATAGCCTAACTTTTCAGACATATAAATAGGTATCATTCCATTGTCTTTTCCAAGCCATGTATATTCAAACTCTTCTGATATATGTAAAAAAATCTTGCTCATTTTCTATATTTTCCAACCTTTTTCTCTTAATTTTTTCTTTTTTTCTTTTATTTTTCTAATAAATTTAAGTTTCTTTATTTTTTTCATAAAAATAGCAAAATAATAAAATATATTCTTTTTATATGGATACTCCATTTCTTGATATGAATCCATTTTCATCGTTAGCATATCATAATGAGCTCTATAATTTCCAAAAATCATTTTTTTTGCTTGAGTATCTAAAATTTTTACTTCATTCTTTGAAGTCATAAAGTTGCTGGGATTACAGTCCCCATGATAATAACCTTTGCTATGAATTTTTTTTGTAGCTTCAACCATTTTATTAAGCTCTCTACTGTCATTAATATTAATTTTTTCTTGAATCAAAGCAGAATAACAAATCATTCCATTTTTTCTTTTTACTATTGCTAAAAGTGGTTTTGCATACTCGATCAAGTTATCATTGATAATTGCTTTATAGACATTTATCAAAGTTGTTAAAGCTTCTCCCTTTTTAAATAGTGTAAATATTTTTCTTTGAGGAATTATATATTCGTTTCTAGGCTCTTTAAATATATAGCTAGTATTATCTATCTGAATTTCAGAAACATAATTTCTTTTAGTATTCTTTAAAATATTAAGTTCTTTATATTTTTTATCTATAATATTTTTACCAATTTCTATAAAAATTTTATCATAAGCAAATAGTGAATATTCCTTATATTTCTCTTCTAATAGCATAATCTTCCCTTTAATTTAATTCTTTTATTGTAACATCATCTCTATTTTTACTATCTTCATATCCATTTTTACAATAGAAATCTTTTTTTGAAAAAATTTCTTCTTTTCTCTTGTAATAATATTCCTCATTAGAAGAATGTACTTTTGTTGGATCTGAGTAATGCCAAAGATGTAACTGAATATTTTTAGTTACTAATTCCTTTCCGTTTATTCCAGCAACAGTTAATCTATTTCCAAAATCATCATCTTCTTGACCCCAACCAATATAGTTTTCATCATAACCATTTACTTTTATATAGCTATCTTTCATCAATGCATAAGACATCCCAACAAGTCTTATTCCTCTTTTAGCTAATTTAAAAGTTTTTAATAATCTTCTTTTCTTATCTTCATTCAACATTCTTTTTATAGTAGGAATATAGCTATCAGGTAAATTCTTTACTATTTCTTCATATGAATTAATTTTTTCAATATTTTCTACTATGAAATCTTTTTCTTCTTTTTTTAATGTGTGTGCTCTTCCCATTAAAAATATATCATTTTTTATATTTTTAGCTATTGTTTCAATATATTCCTCACCAAAAATTAAATCTTGATCACAAAAAATTAATAAATCTCCAATAGAATTTCTAACTCCATTATTTAAAGCTCTTGTTTTTCTAAAACCTTTATCTTCTTGATAAATATGTTTTACTTTAAATTGTGCTTTAGGAATTAAATCCCCTATAAAATCTAAGACTTTTTGTGATGAACCATCATCTGTTATTATAAGCTCATCAGGTTGTTTTTTTTGCTTTAACAAGCATAAAAACAAAGCTCTTAAATGTTCTAGCCTATTATATATAGGAACTATTACTGATATTTTCATATTTTCTCCATCTCTTTCTTCAAATTATCTAAATTTATCTCATTTATATCTATTTCTTCACCATCTTTAACTATTTTTTCTACAAATATAACTCTTGCATTTTCTGAATTAGGCCCCCAAAGTATAGAATTTTTATCTTCTTTTCCTAGTTCTTTTCTATAAATACAAATAATTTTTTTATCAAAAGCTCTTGCTAAATGAACAATTGAAGTATCTGGACTTACAACTAAATTTGCTCCTTTTATAAGTTCTGCTACTTCCAACATACCTTTTGTTTCAATTACTTTTACTCTATTTTCTTTATCAATATCTATTTTTTTTAATTCTTTTATTTTTTCTTCATTTCCAATTAAAATCAAATATTCATAATCATTTTCTAATATTATTTTAGATATTTTATGAATATTTTCACTAGAAAAACTCCTATGTTTACTAGCTGCATAAGGATTAAATAGACAGTAATTCTTATTTTCTAAGCCTAATTTTTGCAATAAATAATCACTAGAAAAAATATCATAAGATGAATCTATATTTTCTATTCCTAAAAATTTTAATATTTTTATATATAACTTAGAAATATGTTGATTAAAATCTCTAACATTTAATGAAATGTCAAATAGATTCCAGTTTCCTTTTTCTATTCCAATATTTATTCTAGATTTACACAAATTTATAAGCATCATTTGATTAACTCTTAACATTTCTGAAAAATCAATCAATAAATCGTACTCCTCTTTTTTTATTTTTAAAGCTAACTCTTTAATTTTTTTTCTATCTTTATGATATTCATAAATCTTATCAACATTAGGATTATCTTTTATTATATCTATTGCAGAACCTCTGGCTACAACTCCAATTTTTATATTTGGATACACTTTTTTTATTTCACGAAACATTAAAGAATTTACTATCATATCTCCAATTTTCCCATCATATCTTAAAAAAAGTATAGACCTTATATTATTATCTCTTATAAAACTATCTCCTTTGACTATATTAGTTTTTTCTTTTCTATCCCAAATATACTTACCTATTTTTAACCTTTTTTCTCTCATATAATTTTGAAATATTCTATTAACTTTTTTTATTAAATTTCTCATATTTCTCCTAAATCATAATTTTATAGAGTATCTAATATTTTTTCAAGACTTTGTACAACTTTCTTTATTCCAAATTTTTGAATAGCTTCTTCTGAACTATTTAACAATTCATTTTTTCTCTCTGATGAATTTTTTAGTAAATTCTCAATTTCTCTAGCCATAACTTCATAATTAGCAATTTCTACTAGTACTCCATATTTCCCATTATCGCAAATTTCTCTTGGTCCAACCGGACAATCTGTTGATATAACTATTTTTTTTAAAATCAAAGCTTCCACTAACACAAGACCAAAACCTTCAGATTTTGAACTATGAACTAATAACTGAGAATTTTTTATCCAAGGATAAGGATTTTCCTTTTTTCCTAATAGAATAATTTTCCCTTCTAAATCTAATTCTCTTATCTTATTACTAATTTCTTCTCTATCTGAGCCATCCCCTAAGATATACAACTTCAACTTTTTATTTTTTTCTAAAACAATCTTATAGGCCTTAAATAATGTAAAAAAATCTTTTTCTTTTAACTCTAATCGAGCTACCATTATTATATATTCATCATTTAATTTTTTTATTTCTTCATTTGATAAATTGTCTATTTTCCCCGACTCTTGTATTATTTTCTCTATATTAAATGGATTATATATAATCTCCACTTTTCCTTGAATTTCTGGCATCTCTTTTATAATATTTTCTTTCATAATTTTTCCTAAAGAAATTATTTTTTTACAAGAGATAAACATTTTTCTCAATTTTTCTTTTCTTTTACTGTAATTATGTAAATTTGTTATATCTCCATGTACCCAACAAATTTTAGGAGTATCTTTTTTTAAATTTAATAATTTTAAAAAATCTCCACTTTTAAAATCAATAAGTAACTCCCTATCCTTAGAAAATTCTAAAAAATTTCTTTTTATTATATATCTTTCATAGCTTAACATAAGTGAGTATAAAATTTTATAAAAAAATTTATTCTTTTTTTCTCTATATTTTAAACTCTTATTAATTATATTTAAAGGCAACATATACTTATAATTTATTTCTTTTGGTATTTTATTTTCAAAAAAATTTTCATTCTCATATTGAAAAGCAACCTTAATATCATATTTTTTTTTATCCAATCCTTCTAAGAGTGTTAACAAGACTCTTTCAACTCCACCAAGTCCTATTCCGTTGGTGTAAAATAAGATTTTTTTCATTAATTTTACTCCTTAATCAAGACTAATTTTATCGATAATCTGAGATTCATACATCTTCTTTAATTCTTCATCTTTTATCTCTTTATCTACAACTCCACTAACTTCGTTAACTGCTTTATTTTCTATATCGATTTTTCTATCTGCTTTTCTTAGATACCACTCATATTCAATATCCATATGACCTATATCTACAGCTTGGTATCCTTCTTTTGCTAAATCGTAAGCCAGTATTGTTGCAGTTGGTCCTAATGCTATTAATATCAATTGTTTCCTATCTTCTTTTTTTATTCTTTCTAAAATTTTACTATATATTCTATAAGCATTTTTAGGTGGACATAATATTCTATTTACTTTTTTTGCTAAAGATAATAACTCATTTCCTAAACCAAATCTTGTATTTTCACCTTCAACAATTAAAACTTCTCTATCCTGAAATAATTGTTTTAATTTTTCAACAATAAGTTCACAATCACTTTTATCAGTATAAGGCAAATAAAATCTACTTATCATTTGATCATAATAGATCTTTGTTTTTGACAAATGTTTATTTAAATTTTTCTTATTGGTATAGTAGTATTTACTCCAAAAATATGCTTCACCTCTAGTTAAATCATCAACTTTAATTAAAGGTCCTGGTATCCCAACTATATGATTTTTTAAATTTGATAACAATATTTCTGCTAATCTTTTACGCATTTCAAGATTATCTTCCTGATAATTTATTCCATTCTTTTTCTTTTTGTAGATTAATGAAAGTTCTCCATCACCATATCTACTAATTGAATAGCCTTCCAATAATTTATCCATAGTTTCTATTCTTGAGTTTATAATATATCTTAATTCTTCTGAATGTGAAAGTGAATACTTATTTATTCTCCAATAAATATTCTTTTTAAAGTTTTTTAAAATTTTTAATCCCATTAAAAATCTCCTTTAATATTTTATTTATTATTATACCAAATTATAAGTTTATTTGCATAAAAAAATGTACCTTAATATCTTATAAAGTACATTTTCTTATTCTATGGGAAAGTATAAAATTAAATAGCAAAATTAGTCTCTAACATCCGTATTAGTTCGAAGAGCCTGTCTTTACTGAGTTCGTAGAACTCATATGGCTATCTAGGGAATTTTTTATAACAGTTCTATCCTATCTCGTATTTGCTAAAAAAACTTTAATATTTTCTTCTAAAGTATCTAAAACTTTATATCTATTAGTATATTGTGATCTTTTCTTGCTAGGAATATCTTCTATTTTTTTTCTAACTAGCTCTTTTGGTAATAGCCAAAAAATACTATCCACTTTCTTCGAACCTAAACTTTCCCAAAATTCATCATAATCTGCACTAATTTTCCTACTACTTTTATATTTATATCTTAATGATAAATAGATATGTCCATCATTTCCTACAGCAATTTTTTCAAGTTCTGGAAAAAGAGAGTATAGAACTTCTATTGTCATCTTCTTAGGAAATTCACCGTAAAAATTTTTAGTTATTTTTTTATTTCCTCTGTATTTCCATCTTTTTGCATTCCCTGAAGCCCACCAATAATCAATTTATTTTCATTAAATGAAAAAGTTAATTTAGATATTTGAACTCCCTCTCTATTGTTGCAAATTATATTAAATTCTCCTTCTTTTTCAAAATCTGTGTATATTTTAAAATGAAAAAATAATTTTTCTTCATTTTTTCCCTCTATTTCACAAATTTTACAACTTCCATTTTTGTACAAATCATTTAAAAAATCTTCTTTAAAAAATTTATTTATAAAATTATAGGAAGATGTGATAATATTTACTTTTTCCTGTTGTTTTATTGAATTTGTAATGTATGGCCTATGTATTTTTGAACAAAGAACAGGATATTTATATATGTTTTCATTTAAAAATTTATCATTCATAATAAAGTTAGCTAATTTTTTAGTATATTTGTAATATACTAAATTTCTAAAAACATATTTTATTTTCTTTTTTAAAGTATTTATCTCTCCTTTATTACTTCCATTTTTCATAACTGAGAGATAAAATTGTAATTCTTTTTTCAAATTAATGACCTCCTCATGTTATTCTCTTTAATTTTAACACAAAAAAATTAACTTTTAAATTATTATTTTATTTTCATCTATTTCTTAAAATTTTAAATTCCAACTGTAATTTATGATATAATACTATGTCTATTATAAAATTTTAAATCGAATGAGGTAAAAACAATGATTACAACTTTATGTTATTTAGAAAAAGATAATAAATATCTTATGTTACATAGAACAAAAAAAGAAAATGATATAAACAAGAACAAATGGCTAGGAGTAGGAGGAAAATTAGAAAAAAATGAAACTCCTGAACAATGTTTGTTTAGAGAAGTAAAAGAAGAAACAGGTTTAGACTTGATAGATTATAATCATAGGGGTATAGTAATTTTTAACTATAATCAAGATGAGCCTTTATATATGTATCTTTACACTTCCAAAAATTTCATTGGAGAAATCCAAGAATGTTCTGAGGGAGATTTAAAGTGGGTAGAGAAATCTCAAATATTTAATCTTAATCTTTGGGAAGGAGATAAAATATTCTTGGATTTATTAAATAAAGATAGCTCATTTTTTTATTTAACTCTTGATTATAAAAATGATAATCTAATTTCATCTAAACTGGAATTTAAAGAAAATGATTTTATTAACTTTGAAGTTTTTATCCCAGAAAATTATGTAAAAGACATTGTCAAAGCTTTATCAAGATATGATTTATTGAAAGAAGGAAATTACTCTGATGTCTATGCTCTTATTGATGTTGAAGGACACTGGACTACCCTTGATGGTGCTAAACCATTTAATGGGGAAGTAGGAAAAGAAAGTGTTGAAAAAGAAAAACTAATGAAATTCAGAGTAAAAAAAGATTTTGCTGACTTAGCGTACTATATTATAAAGAAAAATCACCCTTATGAAGTACCTGTAATTAATATGTTTTAGATAAATTTTAAAAATATATCTTTTTTATTCTGTAGAAAAGTATAAAATCAAATAATGAAAATTAGTCTCTGACGTCCATATTAATTCGAAGAGCCTGTGTTCATTGAGCTCGTAGAACTCATACGGCTGTCAAAAGACTTATATATGATGATAATTATCACGATAATCATCATATATAATATATATTTTATTTTTTTAAATTTTTTTTATATACTATACCAAATAATTTTTAAAGGAGTCTGCTTGATGTTATTATTCGTGTTATTTTTAGTCATAATTATTATAATTTCTAACTTACAAAAAAATAATCAACAATTAGCCTTAGAAGTTTTAAGAAAATTTGACTTAAATGTAACAGCATAATAATATTTTCAAGATAAATAAAACTTTTTTAAATATAAAATTAATAATATTTAATTAATAAGGCGATTAATAAATTAATCGCCTTTTTTATATAAAAAAGTATAAAATTAAATAGCAAAAAATAGTCTCTGACGTTCATATTAGTTTAAAAATTTATGTTTATTGAATTTCTAAAACTTATATAACTATCAGATGTAATATCTATAATTTAATCTAAAAATTTAACTATATTAAGGAGAGTGTAATTATGTCAAGAAGTGGTAATTTAACTGATGGAGCTGCAAGAGCCCCTCATCGTTCGTTATTAAAAGGCTTAGGATTTGTAGCTGAAGAAATGAATAGACCTATAATAGGAATTGCTAATTCATTTAATGAAGTTATTCCAGGTCATGTACACCTACAAACACTTGTACAAGCTGTAAAAGATGGTATTAGAAATGCTGGTGGAGTTCCTATGGAATTTAACACAATAGGAATTTGTGATGGTCTTGCTATGAATCACACTGGTATGAAATATTCTTTAGTAACTAGACAATTAATATCAGACTCTGTTGAGGCTGTTGCAATGGCAACTCCGTTTGATGCTATGGTATTTATTCCTAACTGTGATAAAGTTGTTCCAGGTATGCTTATGGCTGCTGCAAGACTTAATATCCCATCTATCTTTATAAGTGGTGGAGCTATGCTTGCCGGTGTTTATAAAGGTAAAAAAGTTGGATTAAGTAATGTTTTTGAAGCTGTTGGACAATATGAAGCAGGAATTATAACTAGAAAAGAATTGAATAGTGTGGAAGATTTAGCTTGTCCTACTTGTGGTTCTTGTGCTGGTATGTATACAGCGAATACTATGAACTGCTTAACTGAAGCTCTTGGTATGGGACTTCCTGGAAATGGAACTGTACCTGCTGTTTTCTCAGAAAGATTAAGACTTGCTAAAAAAGCTGGTATGCAAATACTTGAAATTTTAAAAGCTGATTTAAGACCAAGTGATATTTTAACTAAAGAAGCTTTTGAAAATGCTGTTGCTGTGGATATGGCTCTAGGGGGTTCATCAAATACAGCTCTACATTTACCAGCTATTGCTCACGAAGCAGGAATTAATTTAACATTAGATGACTTCAATGATATTGCAAAGAAAACTCCTCAACTTTGTAAATTATCTCCATCTGGAGAACATTTCATAGAAGATTTATATAGAGCTGGTGGAGTTACTGGAGTTATGAAAAGACTTTATGAAAACGGTAGACTTCATGGTGAGCAAAAGACTGTTGCACTAAGAACACAAGAAGAACTTGTTAAAGACGCTTATATAAACGATGATGATGTTATAAAACCTTGGGATAAACCAGCTTATTCAACAGGAGGAATTGCTGTTTTAAAAGGAAACCTTGCAGAAGATGGTTGTGTTGTTAAAGAAGGAGCTGTTGACAAAGAAATGTTAGTTCACTCTGGTCCAGCAAAAGTATTTAATTGTGAAGAAGATAGTATTAAAGCAATCAGAGAAGGAAAAATTGTTGCCGGAGATGTTGTTGTAATCAGATATGAAGGACCTAAGGGTGGACCTGGTATGAGAGAAATGCTTGCTCCAACAGCAACTATTGCTGGAATGGGTCTTGGAAAAGATGTTGCTCTTATCACAGATGGTAGATTTTCTGGAGCAACTAGGGGTGCTTCAATAGGGCATGTGTCTCCTGAAGCTGCTGCCGGTGGAACTATTGCTATAGTTCAAGATGGAGATATCATTGAGATAGATATCCCTAATAGAAAATTAAATGTAAAACTTTCTGATGAAGAAATCTCTAGAAGAAAAGCTAATTTAAAACCTTATGAATCTGGAGCAAAAGGATATTTAAAAAGATATGCAGCTCATGTTTCATCTGCTGCTGCTGGAGCAATTTACGAAGAATAAAACTTTAACTACTATTGACTTAATTAATATTGAGAGAGGAGGAAAGAAATTTTTAAATAAAAATTTCTAAAAATAAAAAATGCACAAGTTATATAATTTTATGGAAGCAAGAGAAAGATTATCAACGGTTACCGTTCCTACGAAACTAATTCAAAGTCCAGTATTTTCAACAGAATCTGGAAATCAAATATACATAAAGCCTGAAAATTTACAAAAAACTGGTTCTTTTAAGATAAGAGGAGCATATAATAAAATTTCTAAGTTATCTGAAGAAGAAAAAAGTAAAGGAGTTATAGCTTCATCTGCAGGAAATCATGCTCAAGGAGTTGCCTATGCTGCCAAAAAATTAGGTATAAAAGCTGTTATAGTTATGCCAAAGCATACTCCACTAATAAAAGTTGAAGCAACTAGACAATATGGAGCAGAAGTTATATTGCATGGGGAAGTTTATGACGATGCCTTTAAATATGCAAAAGAACTTCAAGAAAAAGAAGGTTATGTTTTTGTACATCCTTTTGATGATGAAGATGTCTTAGAAGGTCAAGGAACTATTGCTCTTGAAATTTTAGACGAATTACCAGATACTGATATTATTCTTGTACCTCTTGGTGGTGGAGGATTAGTCTCAGGAATAGCTTGTGCTGCGAAGTTAAAAAATCCATCAATTAAAGTTATAGGTGTTGAGCCAGAAGGTGCTGCAAGTGCATTGGCAGCTATTAAAAAAGGAGAAGTTATTGAACTTGCAGAAGCAAATACAATAGCCGATGGTACAGCTGTTAAAAAAATAGGAAACATAAATTTTGAATATATAAAAAAATATGTTGATGAAATCGTTACAGTTTCTGATTATGAATTAATGGAAGCATTTCTACTATTAGTTGAAAAACATAAAATTATAGCTGAAAACTCTGGAATTTTATCAGTTGCAGCTGTCAAGAAATTAGATATTACTAATAAAAAGATTGTTTCTGTTCTAAGTGGAGGAAACATAGATGTTTTAACTATCTCTTCTATGATAAATAAAGGTCTTGTTATGAGAGGAAGAATCTTTACTTTCTCTGTTCAACTAAACGATAAACCTGGAGAACTTTTAAAAGTTTCTGAACTTTTAGCAAAACAAAATGCTAATGTTATCAAACTTGAACATAACCAATTTAAAAACTTAACAAGATTTAAAGATGTTGAATTACAAGTTACTGTTGAAACAAACGGAGAAGAACATATAAAAAAAATTACTGAAGAATTTAAAAACAATGGTTATGAAATTGTGAGATTAAATTCTGAATATTAAAAAAAATGAAGGAGTTTGTTATGGCTGATAAAATGATAAAAGGTGCTAGAATTTTATTAGAATGTCTAGCAAAGCTTGGAATAAAAGATATATTTGGCTATCCAGGTGGAGCAGTTATTCCTATATATGATGAACTATATAGCTTTAAAGATATTAACCATTATTTTGCAAGGCATGAACAAGGAGCAGTTCATGAGGCTGACGGATATGCACGTTCATCTGGAAAAATAGGAGTATGTCTAGCTACTTCTGGACCAGGAGCTACAAATTTAGTCACAGGAATTATGACAGCCCATATGGACTCTATTCCCTTACTTGCTATAACAGGGCAAGTTAGCAGTACTCTTCTTGGAAAAGATGCATTTCAGGAGTCAGATATAGTTGGTATTACAGTTCCTATAACTAAAACAAATTATTTAGTTCAAGACATTAAGGATTTACCTAGAATACTAAAAGAAGCATACTATATTGCTACAACAGGTAGACCTGGACCAGTTCTTGTAGATATTCCTAGAGATATACAACTACAAGAGATTCCTTATGAGGATTTTAAAAAATTATATGATAAGGCTTTTCATCTTGAAGGATATAATCCTGTCTACGAAGGTCATAAAGGACAAATTAAAACAGCTACTAAAATGATAAAAGAAGCAAAAAGACCTTTGATTATTGCTGGAGCTGGAATTATAAAAGCTAATGCAACAGAGGAATTAAAAGAGTTTATTGAAAAAACAAATATTCCAGTTGCTATGACACTTTTAGGTTTAGGTTCTTTAGCTGGTAGTCATGATTTATCTTTAGGTATGATAGGAATGCACGGAACAACTTACGCTAACTACAGTGCAGCTGAAGCTGATTTAATAATTGCAGCTGGAATGAGATTTGATGATAGAGTTACTGGAAATCCTGAAAAGTTTATTCCAAATGCAAAAATTATACACATAGATATAGATCCAGCTGAAATAGGAAAAAATAAATTAATAGATGTTCCAATAGTTGGAGATCTTAAAAATGTTTTAAATGACTTATTAGTCCAAGTCCCAAAATTAAATCATACAGAATGGATAAATCAAATTAAAGAGTGGAAAAAAGAATACTCTTTAATTTTTAAGAAAAAGAATGAAGATATTCTTCTAGCTCAAGAAGTTCTATCTGAAATTGATAAAATTACAAAAGGAAATGCTATAATTTCAACTGATGTTGGTCAACATCAAATGTGGTCAGCTCAATATTTAACTTATGAAAATCCACATTCAATAATTACATCTGGTGGAGCTGGGACAATGGGCTTTGGTCTACCAGCTGCTATCGGTGCTCAAGTAGCTAACCCAGATAAAAAGGTTATCTCTATTATTGGAGATGGTGGTTTCCAAATGACTTTCCAAGAGTTAATGTTAATGAAACAATATAATTTACCAGTAAAAGTATTCATTTTTAATAATTCTTATCTTGGTATGGTTAGACAGTGGCAAGAATTATTCCATAGCAGAAGATATTCATCAGTAGATTTGAGTTATAACCCAGATTTTATAAAAATTGGAGAAGCTTATGGAATAAAATCTGTTCAACTTAAAAATAGCAAAGATTTAAAAAAGAATTTAAAGAAAATTTTAGAATCTAATGAACCAGTTTTAGTTGAATGCATTATTGAAAAAGAAGAGAATGTTTATCCAATGATACCTGCTGGAAAAGATGTCACTCAAATAGTTGGAAAAAGAGGTGTTTTAGAAAATGAATAAAGAGCATCATATTTTAATAATTACTAAAAATACCAATGGAATTGTTGCAAGAATAATGTCTCTTTTCAACAGAAGAGGATATTTTGTTAAAAAGATGTCTGCTGGTGTTACAAATAAAGAGGGGTATGCAAGACTTACTCTTACAGTTGATGGAGATAAGGAATCTCTGGATCAAATTCAAAAACAAGTTTATAAGATTATAGATGTTGTTAAAGTTAAGATATTCCCTGAAAAAGATGTTATAAAGAGAGAACTTATGCTTTTAAAAGTAAAAGCTGATGAAGAAACAAGATCTCAAATTGTACAAATTGCTAATATATATCGTGGGAACATCCTTGATGTTTCTCCAAAGTCAGTTGTTATAGAACTGACAGGAGATATAGAAAAATTAAGAGGTTTTGTTAATATGATGGAAAATTATGGCGTTTTAGAAATGGCAAAGACAGGTATCCTTGCTATGAGCCGTGGAGAAAAAATGTAAATGAAATGTTGAAATTAAATAATGTTACTAAAAAATAGTTCATTATTAAGTAAATTTCTTAACGACAAAAAATTAAGAGTTCGCTGCAAACTTGCTAAACTCGTTTCACTCAAACACAGCAAGATTTGCTCGGCTCACTCTATTTAATTTTTTATCTAAAATTTACAATCATAACTCACTTATTTTTTAGTTAAAATTTCAACATTACCATTTACCTTAGTGAATATTATTGAGGTGAGGTTATGAAACATATAAAAATTTTTGATACTACATTAAGAGATGGTGAACAAACACCTAGAGTTAATCTTAATGCCAAAGAAAAATTGAGAATTGCAAAACAATTAGAATCCTTAGGAGTTGACATTATAGAAGCCGGTTTTGCTGCTGCCTCACCTGGAGATTTTAGTGCTATTCAATTAATAGCGGAAAATATTAAAAATTCAACTGTTACCAGTTTAGCAAGGGCAGTTAAAAGTGATATTGAAGTTGCAGCTGAAGCTATTAAAAAAGCTGCCAAACCTAGAATACATACATTTATAGCTACTTCTCCTGTACATAGAGAATTTAAGTTAAAGATGTCTAAGGAAGAAATTTTAAAATCAGTTGATGAAATGGTCAGATATGCAAAATCTTTTGTAGAAGATATAGAGTTTTCAGCAGAAGATGCAATGAGAACAGAAAAAGAATATCTTGTGGAAGTATATGAAACTGCGATAAAAGCAGGAGCTACAACTATAAATATTCCAGATACTGTTGGATATAGAACTCCTAATGAAATGTTTGAAACTACTAAATATTTAAAAGATAATATTAAAGGTATTGAAAATATTGATATTTCTGTACATTGTCACAATGACTTAGGACTTGCAGTTGCAAACTCAATAGCAGCTATTGAGGCCGGAGCAACTCAAATAGAATGTACTATCAATGGAATAGGAGAAAGAGCTGGAAATACTTCTCTTGAAGAAGTTGTTATGATTTTGAAAACTAGAAAAGACTTATTTGAGGAATATACAACAAATATAGATACAAAACAAATATACCCAGCAAGTAAATTAGTTAGTCTATTAACAGGGGTTACAACTCAACCAAACAAAGCTATTGTTGGAGCTAATGCCTTTTCTCATGAATCAGGTATACATCAACATGGAGTATTAGCTAATCCAGAAACTTATGAAATTATGAAACCTGAAACAGTAGGTAGAAATGTTGATAGCCTTGTACTTGGAAAATTGTCAGGAAAACACGCTTTTATTGATAAATTAAATAATCTTGGTTTAAGTGGTTTTGACGATAAAAAGATAGAACAACTTTTTGCAGAATTTAAAAATTTAGCTGATAGAAAAAAATATGTCTTAGATGATGATATTATTTCCTTAGTAAGTGGAGATGCAGCGGAAATTGTAAAAGGTAGACTTTCTCTTGAACAATTTGAAATAAGCAGAAAAGATTCTAAAACTAAGGCAGAAATAAATATTCTACTAGATGGAGAAAAAGAAGTTTCAGCTTCTTATGGTAGTGGACCAGTTGATGCCTCTTATAAGGCAATCAATAGAATTTTAAATGATAATTTTGTTTTAGAAGAATATAAACTTGAATCAATAACAGGTGATACTGATGCACAGGCACAGGTTGTTGTTATAATTGAAAAGAATGGGAAAAGATACATTGGTAGAGCACAAAGTACAGATATAGTTGAAGCTAGTATCAAAGCCTATATAAATGCACTTAATAGACTTTATCAAGATTAAGGAGACTTGTATGAAAACTTTATTTGACAAAGTATGGGAAAAGCATGTTATTACAGGAAATGAAGGTGAGGCACAACTTCTATATATAGATTTACATTTAATCCATGAAGTTACTTCTCCACAAGCTTTTTCTGGACTGAGAATTGCAGAGCGTAAAGTTAGAAGACCTGACTTAACTTTTGGAACTATGGATCATAATACTCCTACTATTATGGAAGATAGATATAATATTTCTGATGAGACTTCAAAAGCACAACTTGATGCTTTAAAAAAGAATTGTGAAGAATTTGGAATTGAACTTGCTGACATGTTCAATGAAAGAAATGGAATAGTACATATGGTAGGACCAGAGCTAGGACTGACTCTTCCAGGAAAAACTGTTGTATGTGGAGATAGCCATACTGCAACTCATGGAGCTTTTGGAGCAATAGCTTTTGGAATAGGTACAAGTGAAGTGGAACATGTCTTAGCAACTCAAACATTATGGCAAAAGAAACCTAAGACTATGGGAATTGAAATTACAGGAAAATTACAAAAAGGAGTTTATGCTAAAGACATAATCTTATATTTAATAAAGACTTATGGAATCGGTTTGGGAAATGGTTATGCTTTCGAATTTTTTGGAGATACTATAAAAAAATTATCTATGGAAGAAAGAATGACTATTTGTAATATGGCTATTGAAGCTGGTGGTAAATCTGGAATTATTGCTCCTGATGAAATCACTTTTGAATATATTAAAAATAGAGAATTTTCTCCTAAGGATAAAGAATTAGAAAAGAAAATAAATGAATGGAAAGAGTTATATACTGATGATGTATCTGCTTTTGATAAATATATTAAATTAGATGTTTCAAATCTTGTTCCACAAGTTACTTGGGGAACAAACCCTGAAATGGGAATAAATATAACTGATAACTTCCCAGAAGTAAAAGACTTAAACTATGAAAAAGCATATAAATATATGGACTTAACTCCTGGAGATTCCCCTAAAAATATAAATTTGAAACATGTTTTCATTGGTTCTTGTACTAATGGGAGATTGAGTGACTTAGAGGTTGTAGCTAAGATTATTAAAGGAAAAAAAGTTCATCCTAATATAAAAGCTGTTATAGTTCCAGGTTCTCAAATGGTCAAAAAACAAGCAGAAGAAAAAGGTTTTGCTAAAATATTCTTAGAAGCTGGTTTTGAATGGAGAGAAGCAGGTTGTTCAACTTGTTTAGGGATGAACCCTGATTTAATACCAAGTGGAGAACATTGTGCCTCAACATCTAATAGAAATTTTGAAGGTAGACAGGGAAAAGGTGCAAGAACTCATCTTGTGAGTCCTGCTATGGCAGCGGCGGCTGCAATCTATGGACATTTTATTGATGTTAGAGAATTAAAGGAGGTGCAAGAATAATGAAAGCTTTTACAAAATTTCAAGGAACTATTGTCCCTATAATGAATGATAATATTGACACCGACCAATTAATTCCTAAACAATATTTGAAAAGTACTGAGAAAACTGGCTTTGGAAAATATCTTTTCGATGAGTGGAGATACAATGAAGATGGAAGTGATAATTTAAACTTTAATCTTAATAAAGCTGAATATAAAAAAGGAACTATTTTAATCACAGGAGATAATTTTGGTTGTGGTTCTTCAAGAGAACATGCTGCTTGGGCATTACAAGACTATGGTTTTCATGTTATTGTTGCAGGAGGATATTCTGGAATCTTCTATATGAACTGGCTAAATAACGGGCACCTTCCAATAACTTTACCAAAAGAAGATAGAGATGAACTTTCTAAACTTTCTGGTGATGTTATCGTCACTGTTGACTTAGAAAATAATAAACTTAGTGCCAATGAAAAAGATTATTTCTTTAACCTTGAAGAAACTTGGAAAGAAAGGTTATTAAAAGGTTTAGACTCTATTGGTTTAACTCTTCAATATGAAAATAAAATTAAAGAATTTGAAAATAAAAACTATTAATATTTATAGAAAAATTAGTGAGTTACATTCCAGATTTTAGGAAAAAAAATTAAACAGAATGAGCCGAGCAAATCTCGGTATGTTTGAAGCTGACTTGTCAGCAAGTTTACCGAATTTGCAGCGAATTCTTAATTTTTATCCGTGAAGAAATCTGGCTAGTAACGAACTATTTTTCATAAATTTTATATTTTGGAGGTAATATGGAATATAAAATTGCAGTTCTTAAAGGAGATGGAATAGGACCAGAAATTGTTGATGTTGCAACAAAAGTTCTAGAAAAAATTGGAGAAAAATTCAATCATAAATTTATCTTTACAAGAGGATATTTAGGTGGAGAATCTATTGATAAATATGGAGTTCCTTTATCTGATGAAACTATAAAAATATGTAAAGATAGTGATGCTGTTCTTTTAGGAGCAGTTGGTGGGGATAAATGGGATAAGATTGAGCCTGAACTAAGACCAGAAAAAGGACTTTTAAAAATAAGAAAAGAATTAGAAGTTTTTACAAATCTAAGACCAGCTATTCTTTTTAATGAATTAAAAAATGCTAGTCCATTAAAAGAAGAAATAATTGGAGATGGTTTAGATATAATGGTTGTTAGAGAATTAACAGGTGGACTGTATTTTGGTCCTAAAAAATATAGTGATGAAGAAGCTTCAGATACTCTTGTATATAAAAGAAGTGAGATTGAGAGAATAACTAAAAAGGCTTTTGAAATAGCTAAATTAAGGAATAAAAAGATAACAAGTGTAGATAAACAAAATGTTTTAGATAGCTCAAAGCTTTGGAGAAAAATTGTAAATGAAATTTCTGAAAATTATCCAGAAGTTCAAGTTGAACATATGTACGTAGATAATGCAGCTATGCAACTTGTTATAAATCCAAGACAATTTGATGTAATCTTAACTGAAAATACTTTTGGAGACATCTTATCAGATGAAGCCTCTATGCTTACAGGTTCTATTGGAATGTTACCTTCTGCTAGTTTAGGAGATGGTAAAGTTGGTATCTATGAACCTTGTCACGGTTCTGCACCTGATATTGCTGGAAAAAATATTGCTAACCCAATAGCAACAATATTATCAGTTGTTATGATGTTAAGATATTCTTTTAACTTAAATAAAGAAGCTGATGTTATAGAAGAAGCTATAAAAAATGTTTTAAAAAATGGGTATAGAACTGCTGATATCTATACTGATGGATATAAGAAAGTTGGAACTATTGAAATGGGAAATGAAATAATCAATAAAATAGCTCATTACTAGTCAGATTTTTTAACGAATAAAAATTAAGAATTCGCATCTAAGAAGCTCTAAGCAATAAATTGTTAAGTGTTTCTAAGAAATTTGCTGAACTAGTATAAAATATATAATTGGGATATAGGAATAGATATGGAAAAAATTTTATCTTATAAAAATGTTTCTTTTAAAAGAGATGGTAGAGAGATTTTAAAAAACATAAATTGGGAAATAAAAAAAGGAGAAAACTGGGCTTTAATTGGATTAAATGGTTCAGGAAAATCAACACTTTTATCTATGATACCTGCATATACTTTTGCAACAAAAGGAGAAGTTTCTGTTTTTGATAAAAAATTTGGGACTTGTGTTTGGGCAGAGATTAAAGAAAAAGTTGGTTTTGTTAGTTCTACTTTAAATAATTTTTCAGATAGACTAAACACTCAATCTTTAATGGATATTGTTTTATCAGGAAAATATAACTCAATAGGTATTTATCAAGAGATAACTCAAAAAGATAGAGAAAAAGCAAATAGTATTATAAAAGATTTTAAACTATCTCATTTAAAACTAAATAAATTTGGTACTTTATCACAAGGTGAACAAAGAAAAACTTTACTTGCAAGAGCCTTTATGAATAATCCATCTCTTTTGATTTTAGATGAGCCTTGTTCTGGCTTAGATATAAGGGCAAGAGAAATATTTTTAAAAAGTTTAGAAGAAAATTCTAAAAATATAAATGCTATACCATTTATCTATGTAACACATCAAATAGAAGAAATTATACCTTCTATAAGTCATGTGGCTATACTTGATAATGGAGAAATTGTAGCACAAGGAAATAAATATGAAGTTTTAACTGATAAAAATTTATCAAAACTTTATGAAATAGATGTAAAAATTGAATGGTCTAATAATAGACCCTGGTTAATTGTGAAATGATATAAAAAAAGCCTCTTGATAACCGTATGAGTTCTACGAGCTCAATAAACACAGGCTCTTCGAACTAATACGGACATCAGAGACTAATTTTATATTTTTCTATAGAATAAAAATTAGTTCGTTACTATCCAGATTTCTTAAAATCTGGAATGTAACTCACTTATTTTTATATAAATTGTATTTTAAACATAAAATTTAGGAGGAATTTAAAATGGCAGGAAACATTTTAGGAACAACTGTATATTATGATGCAGATTGTAATTTACAAAAATTAGTAGGAAAGAAAATCACAGTTTTAGGTTATGGTTCACAAGGACATGCTCATGCACTTAACTTAAAAGAAAATGGAATGGATGTTACTATTGGACTTAGAAAAGATTCTAAGACTTGGAAAGTTGCAGAAGAAGCAGGTTTTGTTGTAAAAGAAACTGGAGAAGCAGTTAAAGATGCAGATGTAGTTATGGTATTGATACCTGATGAAATTCAAGGAGATACTTATACTAATAGTATAGCTCCAAACTTAAAGAAAGGTGCTTACCTTGGATTTGGACATGGATTTAACATTCATTTCAAAAAAATTCAACCAAGAGAAGATGTAAATGTATTTATGGTTGCTCCTAAAGGACCTGGACATTTAGTTAGAAGAACTTTCCAAGAAGGAAGTGGAGTACCTTGCTTAATAGCTGTATATCAAGATCCTAGTGGAGATACAAAAGACATTGCTCTTGCTTGGGCTTCTGGTATAGGTGGAGGAAGATCAGGAATACTTGAAACTACATTTAAACAAGAAACTGAAACAGATTTATTTGGAGAACAAGCTGTTTTATGTGGTGGAATTACAGAACTTATCAAAAATGGATTTGAAGTTTTAACAGAAGCTGGATATGATCCTGTAAACGCTTATTTTGAATGTCTACACGAAATGAAGTTAATCGTTGACCTAATCTATGAAGGAGGATTTGGAAAAATGAGACACTCTATTTCTAATACAGCTGAATATGGAGATTTCTTAGCTGGTCCAAAAGTTATAACATCTGTTTCTAAAGATGCTATGAGAAATATTTTAGCAGATATTCAATCTGGAAAATTTGCTGATGAATTTTTAGCAGATTCTAAAGCAGGTCAACCATTCTTAAAAGCTCATAGAAAAGCTGCAAGTGAACATAAAATTGAAGAAGTAGGACAAGAATTAAGAAAATTAATGTCTTGGATTAAATAGCAATTGAAATAAAATCTCTTGACAGCCGTATGAGTTCTACGAGCTCAATGAACACAGGCTCTTCAAACTAATACGGACATCAGGAACTAATTTTTGTTATTTATCCTTATAAATAAGAAAAGCTGTTGCAAAATTAAAATGCAACAGCTTCTTTTTTATCTATTTTTCTTTCTTTTTTTGAAACTTAGCCATTATTATTGGAGATAACAATGAGAAAAGAGTTAAAAGTAATAAAACTTTTGAAACTGTACTTTGGAATAATATTGAATAACTTTGATGATTCAATATTAAAGATCTTCTAAGTCCAGATTCACCAATTGGTCCTAAGATTAAAGCTAGAACTATTGATGCTGAGTTCAATTCAAATTTTTGAACAAAGTATCCAATTATACCAAAGACAAACATTACCCAAACATCTGTTAATTGGTTATTAATAGCATAAGAACCAATTACACTCAATGAAAAAATCAAAGGTATTAAGTAACTGTCTGATACTCTTGATACTTTTGCAAATAATTTTGAACCAAATAATCCTAATATTAACATAAATATATTAACAATTACAAAACCAGCAAAGAATGTATAAGTTATTTTTCCATGTACTGTAAACAAATCTGGCCCAGGTTGAAGTCCTTGTATCATAAGACCTCCTAGTAATACAGCAGTAACACTTTCTCCTGGTATTCCAAGTGTAAATGTTGGAATTAATGATCCTCCTGTAACTGCATTATTTGCAGCCTCTGCTCCTGCTATACCTTCAATACTTCCATGTCCAAATAATTCTTTCTTTTTAGAAAATCTTTTTGCTTCATTATAACCTAAAAATGCAGCTATACTTGCTCCTGCTCCCGGTAATATTCCTATAATACTTCCTATAACAGTAGATCTTAATGAAGTTGGTAATATTTCTAAAATTTGACTTTTTGATAAAAGAACTTTATTATCAAATTCAACCATATTCCCAGCTTCTTTTATCTTCTTTTCAGCAAGCATTAAAACTTGTGACATTGAGAATAGTCCAATAAGTGCTGCTGTAAAAGGTATCCCTGAAAGTAAAGCTGGTATTCCAAATGTAAAACGAGGATTTCCAAGCATTGGATCCATTCCCACTGTTGATAGCATTAATCCTAAAGCTCCTGAAATCAGACCTTTTACTATTGATTTTGTACTTGCTCCTGCTATTATAGTTAGCCCAAAAATAGATAGCCAAAAATATTCTGCCGGTCCAAAAAGTAAAGCAAGTTTTGCTAGTCTTGGAGCGAATAAATAAAGTGGAATAGCACTTAATATTCCTCCTATAAATGAAGCTGTAATTGCAGTTCCTAAAGCTGTACCTGCTTTTCCTTGTTTTGTTAATTCATATCCATCAATAGCTGTTGCTGCTGCTGGTGTTCCTGGTGTACGAATTAGTATTGCAGAAATTGAACCACCAAATATTGCTCCACAATATACTCCCGCTAAAGTTATTAAACCTGTAGAAGGATCCATTCCAAATGTGATTGGTATTAATAGAGCAACCCCCATTGCTGCAGAAAGCCCTGGTAAAGCTCCTATTGTTATTCCGATAGCCACACTAATAACTCCAGCAAGTAAATTTATTGGAGTCATTGCCGCCATGTATCCATATAAAACATCTGACATAATTTATTCCTCCTAACCTATATTAAAAATCCTCTTGGGACTGGTACTTTTAAGAATGATACAAACACTAGATATAAGAATATTGGGAATAAAATACTCACAACAATACTCCATTTAACATTACTTTTTAAAGCTACCATAGTCACAAATAGATAAATTGCAGTAGATACAAAGAATCCAATTATATCAATTAATATAACATAAACCACTGATATTGCAATAACAAAAAAGAATTGTTTAAATAAATTACCTTTGAATTTATCCTCTTCTTCAACATTTTTAGGTTTAATAATAAATGTATTTATAGCTAATAAAATTGTTAAAAATAACATTAAAGATAATACAAATTCTGGATATCTTGCCGCTTTAGGAGGTAATTGTTTTATTAAAAAGAAATAAAATGCCTCCAAAACAAATAAACCGATTGTTAGAAATCTATCATATTTTCTCATATTTTTTACCTTTCTACTTAAATATAATTATAAAAATAACGTCTCTCGACAGCCGTATAGTTTACGAGCTCAACGAATACAGGCTCTTCAACTAATGCGGACATAAGAGACTAATTCTCACTATTTATTTTATACTTTTATATAAAAAATAAGGTTGTCACAACTACTCTAACAATTTATAACATCTGGTTGGTCAATTAATCAATCTGATAATATAAACTTGTTAAAGCTATATTGCAACAACCTTTTCGTTTAATATTTCAAACATTAAAGTCTAATTTTAGTAAAATAAATAAATCATAAAAAAGTTATTTTACTACTATTTATTATTAGTTTATTCCTAATGTTGGAACAGTTTCAATAATATATTTTTCTTGATCTTTAATATATTGTCCTAATTCTTCAGGTGACATATATAATAAAGGTAAGTTAGCATTTTTTGATTTTTCAACATTATCTGCTGATTCTAATGCTTGTTTAAATACATCATGTAATTTTTGGATAATTTCTTTTGGTGTTCCTTTTGGTGCAACTATAGCACGAGCTGACCCAAATAATACTGGATATCCACTTTCAGTTAAAGTTGGAACATCTTCAAATCCTTCTAATCTTTTATCAGTAAATGAAGCTAATATTTTTAATTCTCCTGATTTTACTAAACTTGCAACTTCACTAATTTTAGCAACTGTTGCATTAACATGGTCTCCACGAAGAGCAGAAATCATATCTGTACTTCCACCAAATGGCACATGAGTTACTTGTATTCCAGCTTCTTTAGCAAAGTGAGCAGCTCCTATGTGGTTAGAAGCTCCTGTTCCGTTGTTAGAAATTGTTAATTCTTCTGGATGAGCTTTTGCATATTCAACAAAATCAGCAACAGTATTAAATTTGCTATCAGCTCTTACAACTAATACACCTGGATCATAAACATGGTTCATAATAGGTTCTACATCATCAATGTTGTATTTTGTTTTTCTTTCATGTGGTAAACTTACAAAAGTTGGTAAATTGATAAATCCAATTGTATATCCATCTGGATTTGCTTTAGCAAGTTCTGTATACCCTATTTCTCCGTCAGCACCTGGTTTGTTAACTATAACAAATGTTTGAGGGAAATTCTTTTGAGCTTCTGCCATTAAAATACGAGCTCCAACATCTGTTCCTCCTCCTGCTTTATAAGCTATAATAACATTAACTGGCTTTTCTGGGTAAGCTTCTGGATTAGCTTCTTTCTTTTCTCCTCCACAAGCTACTAATAATAAAGATAATAGTACTGTGAATACTAATAAAATTCTTTTTTTCATTATACTTCCTCCTATTTTAATTCAATCATCTAAGATTTTACTATATAATCAAATTTTTTTCAATCAAATTATTAATAAAATTAATAGTTATATTAAAAAAATGAATATAGTGTTTGATTAAACTACATTCATTTTTCTCTTTTATTCCTTCAACTCGTTAAGTTCTGCTTCACTTTCTTCCCACTCTTGATATTTCTCTAAAATTTTCATATCAATATTGTCTAAGTCTTCTTGTAACGATATTAATTCATCTACATTATTTTTTTCTCCAGCAAGTAGATATTTCTTATTTGTTTCTTCTTTTTGCTCTTCTAATTTTCCTATTTCTTCTTCAAACTTTATAAGCTTTTTTTCTAAAGAAGCTATTCTATTTTTATTTTTTTTCTGTTCTTCATAAGACTTTACTGCTTCCTCATTTTTAACTTTTACATTTTCTTTTTCTTTTTTGTAAGTTTCATAGTCTCCATTAAAAGTTTCCACACCATCAGTTTTTAATTCATAAATTTTATTTACAACAGTGTCTAAGAAATTTCTATCGTGAGAAACTACCAAAACTGTTCCAGGATAATTTTCTAAAGAATTCATTAATATTTCCCTTGAATATATGTCCAAATGATTTGTTGGCTCATCTAGTATTAAAAAATTTGGTTTTTCAAGCATCAACTTCATAAAAGCAACTCTTGCTTTTTCTCCACCACTTAATGAACTTATTTTTTTATAAATATCATCTTCTCTAAACAAAAAGGCTCCACAAATATTTCTTGCTTCTTCCTCTGACAAAGTAAAATAATACATAAGTTCCTCTATTATGTTGTTATTTAATCCCAAACCTTGATGATTTTGGTCATAGTAGCCAATAGAAACTCTTTCTCCGATTTTAAATTCTCCGATACTAGCTTTTTCTAAACCATTTATAATTTTTAAAAGAGTTGATTTTCCTGTACCATTTTTCCCTATTAAACCTATTCTTTCTCCACGATAAATTTTTAAATTTAAATCTTTAAATAGCAACTTATTTTCAAAAGTTTTTGATAAATTTTTAATATCCAAAACTAAATCAACACTCTGAGCTTTTATATCAAATTCAAATTTTATTTTCTTGGTTGTAACAACAGGATTTTCCATTTTCTCCATTCTATTCAATATTTTTTCTCTTCCTCTAGCTTGTTTAGATTTTACTCCTGCCTTATACCTTCTTATAAATTCTTCCATTTTTTTAATTTTTTCTTGTTCTTTTTCGTAAGCTTTTACTTCTCCACTCAAATAAGCCTCTTTTTGAATTAGAAAATCTGTATAATTTCCTTTATAGTCCTTTAACCTTTTCCTTTCAATTTCAAAAATTCTATTGACTACATTATCTAAAAAATATACATCGTGAGATATCAAAAGTATAGCTTTATTATAATCTTTCAATATTTTTTCAAGCCATTCAATAGAAGTTAAATCTAAGTGGTTAGTCGGCTCATCTAGTATTAACAAGTCTGGTTCTTCTAACAAAATTTTAGCTAGTGCAACTCTTGAATTTTGTCCTCCAGATAATTTTTCAATTTTCATAGACCATAAATTTTCTGGAATATTCAAACCATTTAAAATTTGTTTTATTTTATACTCTATTGAATATCCATCATTTCTCTCATATCTTTCACTTATTTCTCCAAGCTCTTCCATAAGTTTATCAAAATTATCTTGGTCAACAGTAAGTAAAAAGTTTATTTCCTGCATTCTATTGTAATCATCTGATAAGTTATTAAAAACTGTCATCAATTCTTCAAATATTGTATTCTCTTTATTTAAAACTGTGTTTTGAGCTAAGTATCCAATTTTTAAATTACTTTTTTTTGATATAGTCCCTCTTTCATTCGTTTCAGGATTAACTTCTGAATTTTCCTTACCTAATAAAAGTTTTATTAAAGTTGTTTTACCTGCTCCATTAACTCCAATTATCCCAATTTTATCTTTTTCATCAACTGAGAAATTTATTTCCTTAAATAAAGTTTCTCCAGAAAAAGCCATATAGATATCATTTACTTGTATTATTGCCAAATCTACACCTCTTTATTTTACTTTCTTCTTTACTTCTTTTTTATCAAAAATTGCAACTATAAATATGGTAGAAATTACACATATAAAACCTATTATATCTAAAAATCCAAATGTTACTCCCATAAAAATTATTGAAAATATTGTTGCTGACACAGGTTCAACACAGGCTATTATACTTGCTTTAGTAGGTCCTATCATAGTAACCCCTGTCAAATATAATACAAAGGCTGCTATTGTCCCTGAAAATATTATAATTATAAAAAATATAAACGTTGTAAAGTCAAAAATTACATCTACTTTCCAAGGCTTAAACATAAATATTGAAATTATACCACCTATAAACATTCCCCAAGCAACTACTGCTGTTGTACCATATTTTTTTAATATTTTTTCTGGTTGAATAGTATAAACAACTAAAGTCATAGCTGATAACATTCCCCAAAGCAATGCTTTAAATGAGATTTGTAGTCCTGAGAAATTACCATGAGTTGCCAATAAAAATACTCCAAACATTGATAAAACTATAGAAAATATTTCATATTTTAATGGTCTTCTAGCCTCTCTCATACAGACATACACAAGTACTAAGGTTGGTCCAAAATAAGTTAGGACTGTTGCTATTGCTGCATTAGAGTATTCAATAGCTGTAAAATATGTATATTGAGTTCCCATCATTCCAAATATACCAAATATTATTATACTTAATAAATCTTTTCCATTTTTTAAAATATCAAAAACCTTTTTCCCATTTTTATAATATAAATAGCTTAGCAATATCAACCCAGCTATTAATAATCTATACGGAACTAACCAATTTGTTGTAACAGCCTTATTTAAAAATAAATAGCTCCCCATAACACCATTTATTCCCCAAAGTGTTCCTCCAACAAAAGTATTTATTATTCCTATTCTTTCTGTTTTATTCATGAAATCACCTTATATTTTTTCAATTATCAATGTATATTTCTTTTCAACATTGCTATTAGAGTATAACTCCAATTTTTCTCCCCTTTCTATATCAGCCTCAAATTTTAAAAGCTCTATAATAATTGTTATCCTCAAAGCCAAAAAGTCTTAAATCTGTCGAAGTATATTCCCCAGGAAAAAATAATAATACTTTTGTATGGTCAAATATATTTTGCAAATTGTTTAAAATAGTATGTGTTCTAACAATAGGAAAAATTTTACCAACACCAGTTAATATCAAAAAATTTTTATCCTTAGTTTTTTGTGAAATATACTTCATAATTATTTCAGTATTAAAACTCTTCTTTAATTTTTCATATAGAAATTTTGTTCCTTTTTTTTCTTCAATCTCAAAAGCCATATCTAAAATATTATCATTTCTCATACTTTCAAGGAGTAATTCAAATATATCAATTTCCACTGCTTTTAATCTATTGTCATCTTCTAAACTTGGTAATAATTTATTTTTTACAAAATCCCTTATTTCTAGTTCATATTTAGGGTTATAGTCAAAAATATAAAAAGGAACTTCATTTGCTAAACCTCTATTATTATAAAATTCATCACTTTTGATTTTTTTTATCAATTCTTTAAATCTATCTTTCATTATCTTCACCATTCTAATAGAACATTATTTTTAAAATTTTTTTATTCCCATTTTCTTTAATTTCGTCTATAACCGCTAAATCAACAATAGGTTTTATTATTTTATAACTATCTTTGTTCTTTTCTAAAAATCCACCCTCTGTTAAAAAGTTTTTAACTTTTACTAACATCTTTCGTTTACCTTCTGCTGTCCAATTTTGAATAACTTTTGATTGCTCAGACTTAGTTTCCATAAAGTTTAAAAAGTCACTTTCTTTTATAGAATAATCATAATTATCATATTTCTCTTTGACCACTTCTTCTAAAAATTCCAATATAAATCTTTCATTACACAATATACTATAAAGATTAATAAATCTAGCAGAAGCTAAATCAGTATCTACTATTTGCTTTTTTAAATTATCAGTCAAAGATTTTAGTCTTTTATTTATAGTATTAAATTTTTTTGAAAAATTACTTTCACTAACTGTTTCTAAAATATTATTTATTTTTAATAAGTTTTTTAAATCTTCTTCAAGCTTATTTTCTAAAATAAATTTACAAGTATTTTTCATCTCAATCAAATAAAAATTTTCGGCTGTAATAGCTCTATATTCCATTTTTGCTCCTTTAAATTACATAAGTCCTAATGCTTTTTGAGTTGCATCAATAGGATCTTGATAAAAAATAGGCTGAATATCCATTAAAATATCAGGTGGCAATGTTGACATATCAACAGCATTTAAAATTGGAATCAATGCTTTTTTAGCTCCTGCTTCTCTGGCAATTTGAAGTGTACTAGCCAGATCTGAAACTGCATTAATAGATCCTGATAAAGCCATTTCACCTAATATAACTGTTTGAGGCATTAACTGTCTATTTAAAGAGATAGAACACATAGCAATAAAACCACCCAAAGTTATAGCTTCTGTATTACCTACATTCTTTTCATCAACAACAGATAAATAGAATTCTTTTTCACTGATATTTATTGCCCCACTTATTCTTTTAGAATTTATTTTTAAATAGTTAAAAGCATTCTCAAAAGTTTTTCTATATTTATTATCTGACACTGTTATTTTTCCCTTACCAGCAGATATTTGACTTTCTATTTTGTATAGTCCTTTTACAGAATTAGTTGACATTGCAATGGTATATAATGCTCCAGCTTTTAAAGGACCTTCAGGAATAAGTTTACTTCCACCCTGTTCTTTTAAACCAACATATTTTTCTTCTCCACTTTCCTTATCTATATATGAAAAATTAGTTGCAAAAAATTCCATTCCAGCCATTTTCTTTAATTGCTCTTTTATTCTTCTTCTATATTCCAATGCTCTTATTAAAATTTCTTCAACTTCTTCTTTTGTAAATATTCCATCTGGATAGACCAATTTTATTAAAGCAGAAACCGTTTTTCTAACTGCAATAGTATCTCTTTGATTTAAGTCCCTACCAAGTGAAAAATACCTATCTAATGCATCTCCATACGAAGTTTTTCTAAGTTCTCTAAATATTTCTGCCATATAGTCAACAATCAAGCCATATTCTTTGGTAAAAGATTTTGGAGATAATTTTGGAATATCCCAACCTGGTATATAACAATGCATTCTATCAAAAAATGCAGAATCATTATTCATTTCAGGAGGAAAATCAACCAAAAGATGTGCAGTTTTTACTAAAACATCAATGCTTTGATTTATATTACCTATAAAGACCATAGAAGCATTGGCATTTTTTTCTTCTTTACCTCTTGCAAAAGAACCACTTGCCATAAAATCTTTCATTATTTGAATACCATCTTTATCTTTAAATTTTATTCCTGCAATTTCATCAAAAGCAACAACATCCCAATAGCCAACCAGACCTACTTGTCTTTTTGACATATTATAAAAAAGATTTGCTACTGTTGTCTGTCCTCCTGAAAGCAAAATAGAATTAGGACTGATTTCTTTATAAATATATGATTTTCCTGTTCCTCTTGGACCTAATTCACAAAGATTATAATTATTTTCAACAAGTGGCATCATTCTAGCTAATAAATGCCATATTGCATCTTTATCAAAATTTTCAAATTCCATTCCAGATGATCTTAATATAAAGCCTATCCACTCATCCTTGGTGAAATGTTTTCTAGCCTCATAAACTTCATTCATATCTAAACTTGCAATTTGAATAGGTTTTAATTTATTTAGCTTAAATGGAGAATCAGTGGCATTGTATTCATCATATTGATATGATAAAGTCAGAATACACCATATTCCACCACTCAATAATTTTTCGTAATCCTTTATATAGCTTTTATGAATTTCAATATTGCTAACACCTAAATTTGAAAGATGTCCCTCATATCTATCTTTTTTTTCATTTAAAATAACAGTTACTTTATCAATAACATTGTATACTCCAATTTCTTTTATTTTAGATTTTACTTTTTCTGCTTCATCAGGACGAACATAATTTTCAGCAAGTATTTTTTTTACTTTTGACATACCCTCTTCAATGCTTTCTTCATCAGTTTGATTACAATACATTCCAAGTAAATATTCTAAAACATAGACAGGAACATTTGCTCCTCCTTTTATTTTTGAAACTAAATCCTTTCTTACAATTTTTCCTTCAAAAACTTTACTTCCAATTTCATTTATATCCATATCTTCTCCTAAAAATCAAAATCTGAAGCAATTCCAATACTCACATCATATTCCTTTGAATCTAATATATCTCCTGATTCAATATCTATTACTTTTAATGTAACTCTTTTATGTTCACCACTTAAAGTCAATCTAAAATCATGTATAGTATTTTCTTCTATTGAATTTAATTTTAATTTCTTTTCATCACTAACTCTAACATCTCCATCATATAGGGCTACTGAAACATCTCTTTCTATAAACTTATCTTTTGTATTTACAGCCTCTATTTGATATATAGAAAATTTAGTTAGATTTGATGTAATTTTAGCAACACTTTCTCTTATTCTAACCTGAACCTTAGATATCCTTTTAGAATTAGCCCCACTCTTATAGTTTATCAATGGTATTATCATTTCTTGTGGACTAGCTCCTCCATGTACAAACTGTAAACCACTTCCACTGGCTTTTATTCTTTGATTTTTTTCTGGAAATACTCCATATAAAGAATCTAATTTTAATGTTACACAGCCTTTTTCTTCAACTTCTTTTTCATATATAGCATATCTTTTCCCAATAGACTTATATTTTGTATTTTTTAATTCAAGTTTATTATATTCTTCAACCTCTTTCTTTTCATATAGAAAACCGTGGTCACTTGTTATATAAATATTTACAACTCCAAGGCTTGAAAGTAATTTAGAAAGACTTACAATATTTTCAACAGCATCTTTACAGGCATTAAAAGTATTATTTTCAGTTTTTCCCTTGTCTCCTATTGCATCAATGCTATCATGATAAATATATATAACTTTTTTCCCCTTTATAAATTCTTCTTGTTTAGCTCTATTCATTTTATAAAAGTTATCAAAAGAAATAGCAGAAGATTCTTCACAACTAGCTTTTAATATTTTTTCTCTATTTTCTGTTCCTTGACTATCAATACCATCAATGAGTACCTTACCAGAAACTAAATCAATATCTCTTTCCTTTTTACAAGGTAATAAATTCGCCATTCCTAAGAAAGTTCTACTTGGTAAATCTGTTAGCATAGCTTCTATTTTTATTTCTTTAACATTAGCCTCTTTTCTTAATTTTTGACTAATCTCATATCCAACTTCATATCTTAAAGCATCTGAAATTATAACAACTGTCCTAACATCGGCTTTCACTATATTATTTTTATAAAAATCTTTTTGTTGAGGTAATTTTTCTTTTTGATATACCTTACTTGACCATAGTGCCAATAATTTTTCAAGATAATCAATTTCATAAAATTTATCTATTTTTGATTTTAAAGTGTCAAAAAGAGGGGCTAACTCACTATTTTTTATTTTATCATAGAAATAATAAAAATCTCTATACAACTTATCTATTAAGAAATAATTTTTAGTGTAATCTATAAAAATCTCTCTTAATTCTTTTCTATCTTCAATTATTAATGAATCTTTTAATTTAAAAAAATCATTAACAGCTAACAATGCATTATAAAAGTACTGATATTCCTCTCTCCATAAAGAATTATCCAATCTTATCTCTATATATTTTTTATATTTATCATAATCAATAATTTCTGAATTAAAAACCTCTATAATATCTTTTATGATAATCTTATCAAAATATTCAAAAGCTGTTCCTTTTATAGAATAATCTAGCTCTAATTCATCTATTCTATCTTTTATATTCAAATCTTTGGCTAGTTCATAAAATTCTTTCCTTATAATTTCAGAACTTTGCTTATTTTGTAACAACGAATCAGTAAAGATATATAGTTCATTTTTTCTGCCCTTAAAATAATTTTCTAAATTTATATGAGTTTTTTTTCCTAATTCAAAGTAAAAATGAGTTACCATAAGAATTTTTAAAAATTGCTCAAAACTAGTTACTTCAACATCAAATTTCTTTTTTATCTCAGTAAATAAAAATTCTAAACTCATCCATTTTTCTATATCTTGTAATTTATTTCCATTTAAAATTATACTTTTTAATATTTCTAAAATGTCAACTATTTTTGCACCAGAAATAGTGGTCAATATTGAAAGTTTAAATTCTTCATCATCTAAAGATTCTGGATTTTCAATTAATTTTATTAATTTTTCTCTTCTTTCTTTATTAGCAAAAAAACTTGAATATTCCCTTATAATTTCTCCAAATCTGTAATTTGTCCTATCTAATTTTAATTCTTCAACTATCATTGCTGATTTATCTGCTTCAAAAAATTCTGAGTATTTTTCTATATCTAAAAGATAATTTTCACTGTCAATAGCTCTAGGATATTCACTATAAATTAAATAATTAGACTCAGTATCAATAACTTCTAAAGTATATTTTGTTTTAAATATATTTGTGTAGATAGCTTCTCCTTTTTTATCAATAGACTTAGTTAATTTAATTATTTTTACACCAGTTAAATTTAGTTCATCAATTAGATCTTTAAATTCTTTTTTTGAATCATACCAAAAAATTATATGTCTTTTTTGTGGAAGTTCGGTAGTTAAATTAAATCTATATTCAAGCATTTCTTTAATTTTATCTATTTCCATAATCTTATCCTTTCAATATCTTTCTAATTTTTAGTATATCTAAAAAAACAAAAAACTGCAAATGTTTATTGCAGTTTTCACATTTTTCATTCAAAAATAATTTCTTCTTCAGCTTTATTATAAATATCAATTTTATTTTCAACATTAATTCTATTTACTAACCAACCTTTAAATAGACATTGTTGAATAAATTGCTCAATTCTGTTCACTCCATTAATTTCTTTTAAAGTAATAACAAGACCAAATTTTAAACTTTTTCCATCTTTAGAATTAAGTCTTTCTTTTGTTTTTATACTAATTCCCCATAGAGGATTTTCTTTTTTCTTTTTACCTCGCCTTTTTCCACCTTTTTCTGTTTCTATATACTCTCTTTTATGTTTTATATTATCCCATTTTCTAAATAGTTTTCTTGCATCTTCTTCATATAAATAATAATTTGTTTCCTCAGACTGCTTATTATCATTTATATCTTCAATATCTATTCTTTCTTTTTTTCCCTTAATTGTTTTTTTTAATCTTCCAAATTTTATATCCATTTCTGTATTTGTGTAATCAACACCTTGATTCCTACTACAATTTGGAAAATAACATAAAGTTACTTTTGATATAAATGGTTGATTATTTCCATCATCAGGAACAGGAATACTATAAGTATAGGTATCATACTTTTCAGAAATCCCATCAATAAGAAATTTAATTTCATCATTAGAACTTTGTATAACATCACTAATCTTAATAGGAACAACTCCATATCCTATAAGTGATGATGAATACACTTGTTTATTCCAACCAGTTGCTGAATCAATAATTAAAGCCTTAGCAGTTTCTTTAGATAAACCTAAGATATTAATAAGATATGCTAGTTTTCTACTTATCCAAGGTGCTGCAAATGAAGTTCCAGCAACCATTGTTTCTCCATATGGAGAACAAGTTCTAATTCTCTGTTCACGATCTCCACCATAATAACTTATATCTGGTTTGTTAAAAAATGATAACACTAAACCCTCTCTTGAATAATCAACTGGTTTATTACTAATGCTAACAGAATTTACAACTATAGAATTTATTGAATCAGCAGGTGCTCCAATTTTTTTTACATTTGAATCTTTAGGTTTATTTGTTCCAGCAACCACAAAAATTATATCATTTTCAAATTGGATTTTATCTAAAATTGCTGCTTCTGGAGATATAAAATTAGAATTTATCTCCATAGCTGAACCTAAAGATAAATTCCAAACTTTTATGTCTTTATTTTTTTCAACTATTTCTTTTATTGCTTTCAAAACTATAAATGAGCTAAAACTACCACTTTTTGCTACTCCAAAATGTCTAACTTTAAATCTTCCACAACCATCATCTAAATTTGGATTTATTGTTGTTCCATCAACTATGATAGATGAAACTTCTGTACCATGATAATAATCATCTGAATCTAATGGAATATCTTTTTCTAACATATTCTTAAATTCTACCCATTCAGAAAAATAAACATTGGTATCAAACATAGTGTCTATAACACCTATTACAGGTTCATTTTTAGGTTTAGGAATGCTTATATTATAATCTTTATTTTCTTCAAAAATATCATCTTTATCTAAAACAGATATATCACTTACTGCCATAGATATTAAATAAGGTGCTTTTTCTTTTAAAAGTTTATACTGAGTGGGGTCTAATAAAATAGTTGTTTCATCAATACTTCTTCTTTCTAAAAACTCAATTTCTAATTGTTTCATTATTTCAGAAGTCTTTACTCCTGTATTATATAATGTAATAATTGCTTTTTCTTCCAAAGAAGTATTATTTTTTTCAACACCAAAACTTTCTAAATAATATGAATCTACAATAGTATTTACAAACCTTGTTCTAGGAATATTAGAACTAAAAATATGCTCATATTTTTTATTATTTATATCTACTATTTGTTCATGAGTTATAACTTCTCCAAATGTTTTATAAAAAAGATTAATCACAGTTTCTAAATTAATTATTGCATCATCTAAAACTTTATTACTTATGCAATGAGTAATTATATGTTTTTTAATGTCTGAATCAGAAAATTTTGCTCCTACAATACTATCGTTATTTTTCTTTGAAGAAGTTTCAAGAATAGCTTTTACTCTATTGCTTTTTGCAACAACAGTTCTATAGTATAAACTTATTAATGGATTAATTAAAAGTTTTTCATTTTCCCAAAATTTCCTAACATTAATTAAATCATCTTTCAATTTTTTTAAATGTTCTAATTTAACTTTTTTTTCTTTTGGAATATTTGAAGCTCCAGGTTTAGATTCATTTTGTCTTTGCTCAAATTTACCTTTTAGTTGAAGAATATTATTCATACTTTATCTCCCCCTTTAATTCCCTCGAGACTTGACTTTTAGAAACACCTGTTAATATTTCTATTTCTCTTACAGTAAAACCTTGTAATTGCATCGTTTTTAAATCTTTATTACCGACTAGAGAAGAGTATAGTCTTTTTAAATAGTCATATTCATCATTTGGACTACTAAAAGCTATTGATGTTTTTATAAGATTTTTTAAGTCTCCAGGATAAGGAATTTCCTTTATAAGAGAAAATATTTTTCTAAAAAGACGAATATTTTTTCCTGCAAATTTAAACTTTGATAAGTAGTAATTTAATATTATTTCAGATATATCAATTAAATCTTCTCTTGAATATCTATTAAAATCTATTACTGAATCAAATCTTCTTACCAGTGCTTTATCAAAATGACTAAAAAGATTTGTAGTTGCTATAAGTAAATTTTTTTGATTTAAATTATCTAAACCTTTTAAAACAGCCGTTGTAGCCCTTCCCATTTCCCTTATATCTTTTGAATTTGTTCTATCTAATGCAATAGAATCTATTTCATCAAATAGGATAATTACTTTTTCAGGACTAGGCAAAGAATTAATTTCGTCAAACAGTTTTGAAATATTTTTAGCTGTTTCTCCTAATCTACTGTCTATAATATATGCAAAATCTACTGCAAATAAATTTCTATCCAATATTCTAGCAAGTTGTTTTACTGTTTCTGTTTTTCCAGTTCCTGGTGCACCTTGAAATAAAAATTTATTTATCCCTATATTATGACCAACAGCATTTACTATCCCAATAACATCTTTCTTAATTTCATCAGGAAGTGGCAAAGGTTCATCATTTATTTCTAATTTTTTCAGAAATATTAATTTATTTTCATCTATTTGAGGAATAAAAGTATTTACATCAGAAAGTAATCCCATAATATATTCAGCTAATTGATAATCTCCAGTTTTATCAAAATCTTTGGCTATTTCATAAGCTTCATTTCTAAAAGCTAAATCGTTATTTTCAGAATAATATTTTATTAAATTTATAACATTTCCTTTTTTCATTTTTCCACCTCCCACTATATTTCTCTTCAAAATCATTATACCATAGCAGGGACAAAAGTTCAATATTTGGGACAAAAATAAAAAACTGCAAATATTTATTGCAGTTTTTACATTTTTTACTTTCTAAATTCATTTAAAAGTTTCCCATCAAATGTCTTCCATTCTTTCCATCCATTAGCACTTCTTCCTAAAATCAAACTAGCTGCTGCACTTGGTGATGAAACTTTATAATTTTCTTTTAAAATATATTTATTTCCATCTTTTTCAACTAAATTATTTTCTAACAATTCTTCTATTATTCTTTTATTTCTTTTTTCTACACTTTCACTCCCTTTATTTCCTCCTATAATTATACTTCCTTTTAAAAGTTCAAATTTTTCATAGGCTAATAATTTTCCAGTTCCTGATGAAGCAGCTCCCTTTAAAACAAAAGTTACTTTTTCTATATCTTTATCTTCAGAACTTTCAGGTCTTTTCCAAATTTTAATTATATTTTTAAAAAGCTCTTCAAATCTTCCTTCCATAGCTGAAAGATTCCATTCATTTAATTTACCTAAATATTTATTCAAATAAAGTTTACTATTTTTATATCCATGTATATCATCATTTCTTTTTTCTAAAAAGCTTTTATTACCTAAATTTGGATTACTTCCTGTCAATGTTAAATTTGAGATAGTATCCTTAAAAATTTTCATTTCTTCTAATTCATAATCAGAATATTTTTCTTTCCAACTCTTATTTGGCTTTTGTGGAAAAATATGCTCTATTGTTATTTTTTCATTTTCAAAATCAATTAATTCATTATGATTATAATTTTCTAGTTCTTTAAAAATATATCTCAGTTTTTCTTTATCTTTATAGACATTCTTAGTTTTTAATGCTTCTTTTAATTCATCATCTGTTGGAAAATCTTGATTTAAAAGACTTTCTTCTAAACTTTTATAGTATTTTTGGTCTTTAGATATTTTTAAATACATTCCTTGAAAAATTTTATTTAGTGCATTTGAAGGTTTTTCAGTTATAAATCTTCTCCAAATATAACTTTGTAAAAGTTTTAAAATTTCTAAAATTTCATTTTTAACAATTTTGTTTTCTCTATAATCTCTTAAAACTCCTATTAAAAATGTATTTATAACTGTTTGGTCCAAAACTTTTAAATTTTCCAGTTCTTTTCTTATTTCTTTATCTTTTTCTGTATCAGGCTTTATTATATGAGAATATTCTTCTGAAAAATTTTTTATGTCTTCAAGTTGCTCATCATTATTTTTATCATAAAATTCTTTAAATTCTTCAAAAACTTTTGGTTTTGAAGGAATTTTTCCGTTTTTTAAAGTTAAATAATCTCTTATAAAATCAGAAACATAATTTTTTATTTCATTCCCTAGACTAATTTTACAATTATTTTCTATAAGTAGCCATAAATTTTTATATACTAAATTTTGTTTTTCTCTTTCTAGATCCATTAATATGTAATTTCTAATTAAATCTCCTTGAGATAAATCTAAACCTGTCGAGTTTAAACTTTCAAATATTTTTTGAGGATCATCTTTATCTTTTTCAAGGGCTATGTCAACATAAATTATCTTATCTAAGCCTGCCAATAAATATTCTATTTCTTCATTTGAATAATTTGATATAATTTCTTTAAAAAATTTATAATTTTTTACAATATTTCTATCTTGATAATCTTCAAGCTCTTCCCAATTTTCTTCTAATATTTTATTTAAAATATTTAAATTTTCTTCTGGTGGCAAAAGTTTTAGCTTAATATCTCTTTTGGAAAATTTATTAACTAAGTAAAGCTCATATATTTCATCAGCATACTCTTCTTTACTTTCTTTTAATCTATGATAAAGAGCTATATGTAGAAGAGTTATAGTTATCATTCTTTGTTGGCCATCAATAACATAGAATTCTTTTTCCCCTATTCCATAAACCCCTTCATGAATATAAACAATACTTCCAATAAAATGTGAAGTAATATCTATATCTTTTCCTACACTTAATATATCTTCAAAAAGCTGTTTGCAGTGTTTTTCTTGCCAGTTATAATCTCTTTGGTATACTGGTATTGCAAAGAATGTTTTTGCTTCTGAAAATAAATCTTTTATTTTTTTCTCACTTGCTTTCATTCATTTTTCTCCTAATTTTAGATTTTATATTATTTAAAATAAGTCTATATAATTACTGTTTCCTCTCTTATTAATTCTATAAGCTTATCTGAATCTGTCTTATTCCAATCCACATATGCATACAACTTTCTTTTAAATTTCTGATTTACAATATATAGAGAAACTATTTTAAATTCTTTTTCTAAATCTTGATTAAAACTTTTTAATTTTTCATCAAAATCAGAAATTTTATTACTTTTTATATAATTTTCTCTTCTTATATAAACATCTAAAAAACTTGCAAACTTCTCCATTTGACATTGATGCCTTGTTCCAGAAAAAGAATATAAAATAAAGAAAATTAATCCTATACTTCCATCTGATATAATTTTATCTAAAAGAATTTCTAAATTTGTTTGTGAATAATGTATTATGTTAGTAACTAGCAATAATCCAAAAAAAATTAAAAATCTTTTGTTTACTTTCATCTCATCCACTCCTTATTTTTATTAATATTATTCAACCCCTTAAACATTTAATTAAAATAAGTTAATAATTTTAGTTAAAATGCTTGTGAATATGCTCTAAAAATTTTTTTGCTTGATATTTTGTAGCATATTTCTTCATTTCATTTTTATCAAAATAGTTTATCTCATATTTTCTAGTTTTATTCTTAGCTTCCTTTAATATTCTTTCTGCTTCTTTTAAAAAACCTCTAACTGACAAAATTGATATTCAAAGTTCTTATTAGGGTATACAGAAATCAAAAATTGATTAATATATTTTATCTTCTCTGAAAGCCATTTTTCAACAATATCTTTACCTATAGGAGATTTAGCTCTAGAAGTAGCTTTTCAAGCATTTGTATTATTTGTTTGATTTTCTCTTTTGTATATTTTTGCTAATTCACTAGACAATATAGGTCCATTTTCCTCTAAAATCTCTTTTATAGTCTTCTTTATAATAAACACCTCCTATATGTCACACTACACTATTTATAACATTAAATATACCATAACCTAACAATATTTTATATTGAGAAATAAGTAAAAAAAATAGATTAATAAAACATTTATGTCACAACTCTATTACTTTAGTATAAAGTATTTCTAAAAATAAAGTTACCCTTTTATTTTTTACTATTTTTTTCTTTCATTATCTCTCCATTTTTCAATCATTTTTGGATCTTCACTTTTTGGAGTTGGATTTGCAGTTTCTATTTTAATTATATCAGTAAATCCAAAGGCTTCTCCACAAACTAAAGCATGTTGCTTTTCTAAACCTGAAAGTAAATTCAAATAACCTTTACTATGATTACTTAAAATTCTATAAACAAATTCATTATCGCTTTTATTTGTTAATCTATGTATTATAAAAGAATTACATTGTGAAACTACACTTTTAGATAGTTCTGAAGGTCTTTGACTAGATACTATCAAGCTAATCCCAAATTTTCTTCCTTCTCTTGCAATTTTTTGAATATAATAATTTCCTAATTTATATTCACCAATATCTTCTTCATTAATATATCTATGTGCTTCTTCAAGGACTAATACAATATTTTCATTTTTACATTCATTATACAGGAGTTTACTAAAAATAAACATTATTATATCTAATTCTTCTTTATCAAAATCTAATTCAATTATAAATATATTATTTTCTTTATCATTTTTAATTTTTTCTACTGTATTTTCAATTTTATCATTATAGTCTATTATTAATTTTAGTTCTTCATTTTGTTCTAGTATTTCTATTCTATTTAAAAGAGGATTAAGCCAGTTTTTCCATTGATTATAAGTAAAATTACCCCTTACAATTTTGTTATTTCTATCTAATTCTTTAGAATTTTCTTCAATAATTTTATCTATTTCACCCTTTATGTCACTGAAACTATATTTGTCATTTTTAATTTTTTTATTTCTTTGTAAAGATTCTTTCAATATAGGAACTTGAACTCCTTGACTTGCTCCAAATAATTTATAATATTCAATATAACTTAATTTATTATGTGGTAATTTCAAATTTTCTTTCTTTATTTTTAAAAATTTTAACTCAGTATTTTCAAATGCATTAGAATATTCATTATTAGAATCAAATATTATAATTTTAGGAGATGCTTTTACTAAATTTCCTTCTTTATCGGTTAATCTATCCTTTAATCCTTGTATAATGGAAGTAACTGTACAACTTTTACCTGTTCCTGTATTTCCAAAAATTCCTAAATGTTTTCCAAATAATATGTCAGGATTAGCAAATATTTCAACATCATTATCATTAAAAGATTTTCCTATTTTTAGTTTATATTCAGAACTTATACTCATAATATTTTTCTTTATTTCTGAAGAAATAGAATAAACTTCAGAATTTATAAATGGAAAATTATTTATTCCCTCATCAAATTTTTTTGTATAATAATCATATATTCCAATAAGACTAGCAAAAACACAGATTTTATTATCTTGTTTTTTTAAATTTTCTTCTGTATAGAATCTATTATTTTCAACAATCTTTTCTATTTTTCCAATTAATTCCTTACCATTCAATAATGCAATTGATATAAGTTTATTTATTAATACAGGAGTAACTTGATTTCCTACTTTAAAATTTATTTTTTCTGAAATTTCTTTCTCATTAATTTCAATAATAATATTTAAACCTTCAATTTCAACTACTCTTCCAATTTTTGTTTTTTCCATTATTCTTCATCACCATTTTTTGTTCTAACAAGTTCTTCTAATTGCTTTATTACCTCTCTATAAGAATTTTTTTCAGCTTCAATTGGTAATATGTCAGACACTATATTTTCAAAATCACTTAATGTATCACCAAAAAATATTGTTAATCTACTATCTATATAAGCCCTAGTTATTAATTTATTCAAATATTCATTTTTTATACACTCTTCTTTATTAGAATATAGAAATAAAACAATATTTATAAAAGGATTACTTAAAGAATTTTCAATAATATCATTTATATGTTCATCTGAAAAACTATATCCCATAATAAAAAGTGTTGAATTAGTCTTATTTATAACATCATTAAATTGTCTAAACATTTCACTATAAGGTAAATCTAATGTATATGATTTTTTTGTTTGAACTGGATAAATTATTATTTTTTCCTTATTATTATAATTTAATTTCCAATTTTCATTATTAGTTTTATTTAATTCTAATTGTTTTTCAATAATATTATATGGAAGTACAGATTCATCTTTTTCCCATGAAAGAGAACCATGTAATTTTATTAAATTTATGCTTTTTTCTATTTTTTTATCACCATTACTTGTTTCTACATAATTTTTATAATTAAAATTTGCTGGGTTAAATTTTCTGATTTGAAAACCTTGAAATCCATTATTTATAGGAATACCTAATTTTTCAGCAGATACTTCTATTAAAATATCATAATTTAAAGTAAAAATATTAATATGATTTTGTTTTTTTATAGAAACCAATTTTAAAAGTAATGCTTCATGTAAGTATGGATCCTTATAATTTACTCCTAAAACATAGTTTTTTAAAAATATTTCTTTGTACTCTTCTATTAAGCTTTTTATTTTTTTTGTTATTCCTTTGTTAGTTAAAATATTAGTATAAAAATTATCTATCTGATAAAGTTTATCTAAAACTTTTTCAGGGGATAAATCACTAAAATCAACTGTTTTCAATAAGTTTTGCAATTCTTTTTTTGATTTATATTTTTCTATTATATCTAATAGATCTTTTTTTGCTGTATCATTTATTCCTTTAGAACCAGTATATATAGAACAACCATTACTGATTAAAAAATTAAGATTATCAGAAGTAATGAAAGGTGCCATTTTTTCTCTAATTATTCCATATTTTTCCTTTAATAAATTTTCTAGTTTATCTCCAGAAATTTTTAAATTTTTTCCTTTTAATTTTTTAAAAAAATCTTCAAATTTCTTTTCTTTATCTCCAAATATTTTATTTTTTGAAATTTTACAAATTTTTTTTAAGTTTTGTACGAAAAAATTTAAAATCTCATCATCAACTTCTACTTCTTTATTTTCTTTTGAGTCTTTATTTATAAAAATTTTATTAATTTCTTCTTTTTTTAAAAATTGATATAAACTTTTTTGATAAATATACTCCATTATTTTTTCCCTTCTTCCTCTTCAATTTTTTTTATTTTAGCTTGATATTCTTCTATTTTATTTTTGTAATATTCTTTAGCATTACCTTTATTTTCAAGTTTTGATTCAATCATTGATTTTAATTTATTAGAAATTAGCTTTTCTCCAATCTCTTCTATTATATAATTAATTTCAGGATTATTTTTTATATCAGAGTAATTTTTATTATCTATTTCATTTACTACCCGCTTAATTTTTTTAGTAACAAATTTTCCAAAAGTTGATTTTAAAAACATTGTATTTTTAAATAAGTCAATAATATTTGCTCCAAAATTTTTTATTTCTATTTCTTCTAGTATAGTTTTTTTCACTTCTTTTTTTAAATATATGACTCCTTCTGAACAAATATCTGATAAAAGAAAAGGACTGTGACTAGCAAATATTATTTTAAATTGCTTCTCACTATAATCTTTTAATTCCAATAAAAGGTCATCTAAAAATGTCCGAGACCATTCGGGGTGTAAAAACATTTCTACTTCATCAAATAAAAGAGTTACATATTTTTTATTTTTCAACTCTCCATTTTCTCCTAAAAATCTATGAATTGTTGAAAATATATTTACTCTAACTCTTTCTCCATCACTCATTCCTTCTTCTGTTATATTTAATATTTTCTCAAATTCAGATAAATAAAGTCTTTTATTTGTCCATGGATAATTTACTATCTCATCATATTTTTCTAAGAATTTCTTAATTCTAGAATCAGTACCTTTTATTTCGTATCTTTTTAAAACATTAGTTTTCCATTTAAAATTTAATTCACTCACTTGAACATCATTTAATAATAAAAGAATTTCATGAATTTTATTAGATAAATCTTTTACATTTTCATATTCTTTTATTTCTTCTAAAAGTTTTTCTAATATCTGTTCTGTATTTTTTATTTCTTCTAATTTTATTTTTTCACTTTTTATTATATCCAATATTTCATCTGCTTGAAATGAGTTATTTTCAATTATCTTCCAAATTTTATAAGAAAATAAATAGTTAGAATAATTTTTTATTATTACATCCTTTATTTTCTCTTCTTTTAATTTATTAAATAACTTTATTTCTTTTATTGTTTTAAATGAGTTTTTTATTTTATCAATATAAAAATCTAATTCTGGTATTTCTATAACTATATTTGCATCCTGATAAAGTTCAGATTGTATATTTTTTTTATTAATAAAATATTCATAAATAGTTGCTTTATTTCCTTCCTCTACTCCAGTGTTAATCTTATAATTCCCTTGTTCAGCTTCTTCATATAAATATTTTTTTTCAAAAAAATTGATTTTTTCCTCACCATACTTTATTCTTAATATTCCTGTATCTTTTAAATTTCTAGGGTTATTAGTTCCTATAAACTCATAATTTTCTGTCATTTTAAAAGTATAATAATTTACTAAAAAAGTTAACGAGTCTTTAGGCATCTTTAAGAATTCAAAATATTTATCATCATCATTTTCATGATATCCCTCTAATATAAATTCTTTTTCATTATCAGTTTTATAGATTATTAAAAACTCTCTGGGATAGTCAACATAGCTTTTATAAGTTCCATTAACTCTATCAAATAAACTCATCATTTCTAATATACTACTTTTCCCTGTCCCATTTTTACCAATTATAATATTTATGCTATCTATGTTACTACCATAAAAATGTTTAGGAATTTTATTTGTATTCTTGCTAATTTTTAACTTTTTTATTCTATTTTCTTTATATTCAAATTCAATATTATAACTCTTATCAAAATTTACCTGAAAATTCTCTAAACTTTTATATTCTTTTACCCACATAAATATTGGAAACATTTATTTTCTCCTTAAATTTTTATTTTAAATTCATCTAAAATATCTTTAGTCAACTTAGCTAAAGGTTCTCCATTTTCTATTCTTTTTCTATATGGTTCTTTTACAATGTCAATAAAATATTTTATAATTTTTTCTTTTTTATTTTTATCTTTATAATATTCATCAAAAATTTCTACACAACTCTCTAAATAATTTTTTGGGTATTTTTCAATATTATCTAATAAATCTTTAATATATTGGTTATGAGACTTTTTATATACTTTATCTAAACCTAAATTTTTAAGACTTTTTTCTACTTTTTTCCTATCTTTATTTTTAAGATTCTTATAATCAATTTCTACAAAAAAATTAGCATCTTTTTCTCCTAAAATTTCATATATAATTTCTTTTGAGGTTTTAAATTTTGCTCCTAAATCATCAAAACTTTCTTCATAGGGATAGACAGAATTATATGTATCTTTAGTCCCTTTAAACCTGCTATTACAAATTTGGCAACTAGGTATAAAATTATACAGAGATAAAGCTAAAAATGGGTAAAGTGATTTTGGATAAAAATGGTCTAAATCTGCTGTTGTTCTTTTATCATTATTTTCTTCAAAACTACTTATATAATTTCTTTGACAATATGGGCATACTTCTATCCCCATTAAAGATAATAATTTATGTCTATTCCACTCTCCTGTATGATTTGGGAATTTATCATAAGAAAATAAATTATGAGGTAAATAATTCTCAGATATATTTGTTCTATTTAAATTTTTTATTAAATCTAATAAATAATCGTGATTATAACCTAAAAATAATTCCTCTTCTATAACATAATTTTCACCTCTCTCTATTATCTTTTTAAGTAGTTCTTTGTATTTTTTTATAGAATCATCTTTTGTTTTTTTAGATAATAATAAAGTATGTGCTTTTTTTATGTTAGGCAAAATTTTCTTTTCATACCATTCTGAATGTTTCTTTTTTATTAATTCCCAATTTTTTATCTTACTTACATCTATCCTTATCATTTTTTACTCCATTTATTAATCTTTTTCTAATTCTTCTCTTGTAATAGCATTTTTTAGTTGATTTATCACTTTACATTCTTCTTCATTAGGATTAGTAAAATTTTCATCTACTAATTTTACAAATTCTTCATAATCATAAAAATCATTTATAGAATCTTTAAGTAAATAAGTACTTTCTCTGATAGAATAATTGATTTCGGTTGTTCTAGTACTTATAAATTCTTTTATAAAGTCTATTAGTAAATCTTTATTTTTTAAATAATTTTTAAATACTTTTTTAGCTTCTTCTTCTTTTCCTAATCTTTGCATTGTATATAAAATATTTAGTAACCTTGATTCTATTCTTTTTGATTTTTCACTTTCTTTTAATAATTTTGTAACTGCTATATCTCTAAGAGAAATTAACTGATTTTCTTTAATTCCATACTCTGATTCTAAATTATTTTTTAAAAAACTATTATTTAATTTATCTAAAATGGAAAATAAAAGTTGTAATGAACTATTATCATATTTAAAAAGTTCTTTCATTATTTTATATCTGTTTTTATTAGTATTACTTATTATTCTATAAAATATTCTAGTTACCTTGTATTGAGGATTTTCTATAAAAGAAAAAATTCCTTTTGGACCTTCATATTTTAGTTCGTCTACTATACTAAAAATAAAATTTAATAATATCATTGCTTTTTCATCTGATATTTCCTCAATTTCTTCTATTAATAATTCTAAAAGTCTTATTCTTTTTTTATTATTTATGTTAAAAATCTTAATTAAATCCTCTTCAGTAGAAAATTCTCTAAATTTTTTTATCTCTGATTTTTTTATTTCATCTTCTGGAAAATCTAATCTGAAATAACTTTCAAAATATACTGGTGTCGCTATTCTTCTTGCTTTACCCCAAATATCAATAAAACTTTCATCATAGTTCGTTTCTTTTAATTTAGGAAAAATTGCCTCCATTAGTCTTTTTACTTTTCTTTTTTCAAGTTTTTTTAATTTTTCATAAATTCCTTCTAGCTCAGTTAAAATTTCTTTCTTATTTTTATTCAAAAATTCATCAAATTTTGTACCAGAAAAATATTCTTTATTATTTTTTATATATTCATACAAATCAGGCTCAAATACTTTTATTAAAGTTATAGCAATATAGTCATTTATATTTAATTCTTCTCTTGCAAGATTAATCCCTAAACTAAACACATTCATATATCTTTCTATATCTCTTAAACATTCGAAATTTTCAGCTAATCCATTATAATATATCTCAGAAAAATATGAGTTATCGTATTCTTCATCTGGAATATTAATTGTTATATTAAGTCTATTTATAAATATTTTATCTATATCACTTTTTGAAATATAAGGTAACACTAAAGGAACTTGGACTATTTTTTCTAAATATTCTTCACCTTTATCTTGTTGAGTTTTATCTAATGCTTTAGTAACTATTTCTCTATCATAAGAAAGAATATATATTGTATTTTTAAAATCAGCAATAGATTTTACCAATTGAAATATTTCTCTTATTTCTTCATCACATAATCTATCAATATCATCAATTACTATGAGAAGTTTTTTATCCAGATCCTCTAATTCCTGATTTATATTACTTTTCAATGTCTCTAAATCTTCTTTTTCAGCTTCAAGATATTCATTGATAAACCCACTTGCTTTTTCTGTAATATCTCCGATAGTACCTAATAGTGAAAGAGGTGGAATAAGACCTAGTGGTTTAAAAAATTTCGATAGTATCCCTAATGATTTCCCAATAGTTCCTGTAATTTTATTACTTTCATTTTCCTTCTTTATATTATTTGATAATTGAAGAAAAAAATCACTTATAAGTTGTTTTCTTGAAGAAATATTCCAAGGATTAAATTTTATTACTATATAATTATCATTCCCTTTAAAATTTTCTAATACCATATTTATAAATGAAGTTTTTCCACTCCCCCATTTACCAACTATCCCTATTGTTAAACTATCTTCATTTTTATAAGATTTAATTTCTCTTGATAGCTCATTAGCAACTTTTGCTCTACCTAATAAGTCTTCTTTTCCTAAAATTATTGGTTTCTCTGAATAAAACATAAGAATCTCTCCCCTACCTCTTTTTAAGAATAGTCGCCAACTTTTCATAATTAACATTAACTCCATCATCTAAATCCAATGGAATCTTTTGTTCAGCAATATGTTTTACCTCATTAGCATATTCTCTTAATTCTTTTAACAATGTATCCAATTCTTTTAATTGTTTTTCAATATTTTTCTTTTCTTTTGCTGATATATCATTATCTGATAACTGTCTTTCTATAAACTTTCTCTTATTTTCTAACATTTCTTGATAAGGTATCAAATAATCTGCTCTCACTCTTGCAACTGTTAAAGGCTCATATCTGTGCATATAGAATAAACAAGAAAAAGCA
>QWCZ01000036.1_pt1 | contig 70748 bp, 61 predicted proteins | sample 1972651 | NCBI WGS metagenome assembly QWCZ01 (sample SAMN09866695, study PRJNA288562) | Human oral metagenome isolate pre1_saliva, whole genome shotgun sequencing... | isolation source: mouth | host: Homo sapiens | place: USA: California
GATATTTCTAAAACTTATACAGAAAAAGAGTTACAAGAAACTATTGATAAAAATTATGGAAAAGGTTATTATAAAATTGATTGGAATAGATATTCAAAAAATGATGAATATAGGGAACAAACAAATTATTATTTTTATCAAGCTAAACACTTTGTAAAAGCAAAGACTATTGATAAAATAGAAAAGGGCTATATTGAAATTACAAGAGATAATGGAGAAAAATTGAGATTAAAAGAAATAGAAGCTAATGAAGCTATATACCATAATATTGAAAGAAAAGATGGAAAATGTTATTTTAATTTTAATAAAGATAAACAATATAAACAATATAAAAAATATGTAAATGGAGATGGATATGAATTAATATTAGATCAAAATTATAAACCAGTATACGATCCAGTAGTTGCAGGAACTTATAACTTCTATACTTATGATGGAACAAAAGGTGTAGATGCTGGTATGCATGTATTAAGCGATCTAATTTTATGGAGGAAGTAGTGAAAAAATAATTAATTTAAGAAAAGCTATATAGATAAAAAATATTTATATAGCTTTTTTTATTAGGAAAGTATAAATTTAAATAACAAAAATTAGTCTTATACGGCTATCGAGAGAGTTCGTTCATTATTTTATAAAGATTTAAAGAAAATATAGTTTTCATATCAAGAGTAAGTTTAGGTATATCTTCAATAGGAAACCATCTTGTCTCTAAAGCTTCTGTTTCATCTAATATTAATTCTTTTGGTAATATGTCATCAGATTTAAGTTTAATTATATAAGTATAGATTTTTTCAGAAGTATATCCTGGAGAAACTAAAAAACCAGTTTTTGAATCATAAATAATATCATAATCTTCTTTAGAATATCCAGTTTCCTCTCTAATTTCTCTTTCAAGTGTAGAAAGAGGACTTTCCCCTACTTCGATAATTCCAGCTGGAACTTCATAGATAAAATTGTGCACACCTGCTCTATACTGATTAACTAATAATATTTTAGTTTCAGAATGATTTAAAAGAAGAGCAGAGATTGCATTTTGTTTTTCTAAATATTCTAATTTATGATTTGTTAACGGGTCTATATCTACACCTACTTTTAAAAAGTTTAATTCTTTTATATCAAGTACTTTCATTTTATATTTCCTCCTCTTTCTTTTGTTCTTCTTCGAGTTTTTTCTCAATAGTATCTTGAACAGCTTTTAAAAATTTCATATGTCTTTTTTGAGTATTTATCTTTCTTAAATTTTTATTGTCTGTAATCATATTAAAAATTGGTAATAAGAATCCAGCTACTATACCCGCAGAAAAACCATTGTTATAAAGATTAAGTCCACCATGTACTAAGCCAACATTTTGAACTACGGCTAAATGAAGCCAACCAGCTATAATTCCAGCAACTGGTCCAAAAGTACCGGAAATAGGAGCTAGAGATGTACCAAAGAGTCCTGATAATGCTATTGTAAAGTCTGTTCCCTTAGAACCCAAACTAGCAAGAGTAACTCCAACTAAAATGGGAATAGTATTAAACCAAGTTTTTCCATAAGCAGAGAAACCAACAACTGTAAATAATCCGGCAAGTATAGGACCATTAAAAGTTTGTTTTGTGAAAATAACATAAAGCATTCCAGTAAGTCCCATTAATCCCATATTTATAAATGTTAGTCCGTAACCATATTTTTTAGTAAAATCTGATTTATATCCATCATCTTTTAATAAATTAAAGAAGCCGGAAAATGAACTGTTATTTATAAAAAAACCTATGATAATTAAAGATAGAAAAGTAAGTGAACATATTATTTTTAATGGTTCATCGTATTCAGTGGATACAACATACTGAGGAATAATTTCAAAATGATACATTTTTAAAACTCCAATTATAACAGAACCTAAAATTCCAGCAGTAAATCCTAGATTATATAAATCATAACCTTCGTGAAAATCGTATAAACTTTTTGCTAGAGGAACGACTATAAATCCTATCAAAACTCCTATTAAGACTGCATTAATATAAGAAGTTTCATAAGTAACTTCTCCATAGAAAGCAACACTACTTACAAAGGGAGCTAGAGCACTTGAAAAAGCTACAGGAACTATATTTTCTGAAAACTCTGTTGAAGTATAAATACTATATAAAATTCCACCTAAATAAAAAGGCAAAATATTTAAGATATTTTTTCCAAAGAAAGAAAATCCAAAAACAGTGAAAAACATGGCAATAACCATACCTGTAATTTTTACTTTAAAAATTTTTATTAAAAAGTAATTAAAAAGAAAAATTAAGAGAGCATTTAAAAAAGCTGCCCCTATTCCTCCAACTTGAATAAAATCTGTTATTAATATTGCTGGAGATGTTATTATATTAAATAGACCTAAAAACACATTTTCTCTTTCACCTATAATATATGAAGCGAAAAAGAATAAAATTATTATAGAAAGAGTTACAGTAAGTATCTCTATATTTTTTATTCTATCCTCATTTAAATTGTCCATTACTCACCTCTAAAATTTTGATTATTAATTATATCTTATTTTAAGTATCATAGCAAATAATAATTTCTTGTTCTATAGGAAAGAATATAAAATAAAAAATAAAAACTTGATTTATATTAGCCTATTATTTATAATGTATAAAAGTTATAAGATTTTTAAGGGGGAGGAAATGATAGAAAAATTAAGAGGTTATTTTCAATTTGAAGAATATGAAACTAATTTCAAAAAAGAAATAATAGCAGGGACAACAAATTTTTTGACTATGGCTTATATTTTAGGAGTAAATACTATTATATTAAGTTCAGCTGGAATGGATTTTAATTCAGTGTTTTTAGCAACAGCAATTTCATCAGCTATTGCATGTTTTGTAATGGGACTTATTGCAAATGCTCCACTAGGTTTAGCTCCAGGAATGGGTTCAAATTCATTTTTTACTTTTATAGTTGTAAAGTTATATGGTTATTCTTATCAAGAAGCTTTAGCAATGGTCTTTGTATCAGGAAGTTTGTTTCTTTTGCTTTCTGCAACAGGAATAAGAGATAAAATTATAAATTCTATTCCAGAAAATTTAAAACAGAGTATAGGAGCTGGGACAGGTTTTTTTATAGCACTAATAGGACTTGTTAAAGCTGGAATAGCAGTATCACATCCGGCAACACTTATAACATTGGGAAATTTTAGAAATCCTACTGTGCTTCTTGCAGTTTTTGGTTTACTTATTACTATAATTTTAATGAGTAGAAAAATAGATGCAGCTGTGTTTTTTGGTCTTTTAATCACTGCTATTGTTGGGATAGTATTAGGTAATTTTGGTGTTGAAGGAATGCCTAAGTTTTCAAATGAAATTATAAAAGTAAATACTTCTTTAAATCATTTCGGAGATTTTTTTATAGGTTTAAAAAGTTTGGTGGAAAAACCTAAATCAATTTTTCTAATTTTTACATTCTTTTTTGTAGATTTCTTTGATACTGCTGGAACTTTGGTTGCAATTACAAATAAAATAACATCAAAAACTGGTAAAAATTATGAAATGAAAAAAATGTTATTTTCAGATGCCATAGGAACAGTTTTAGGAGCTGTACTAGGAACTTCTACAGTTACAACATTAACAGAATCTACAAGTGGAGTAGCTGCTGGAGGAAGAACAGGAGTTACAGCAATAGTAACTGGTATTTGGTTTTTAATAGCTTCAATTTTTACACCACTTGTTGCAATAGCTTCCCCAATAATGATAAATGGAATGTCTTTTGAACCTGTTATTGCACCATCTCTTATATGTGTTGGAATACTTATGGCAACACAACTTTCAAGTATAGATTGGCATGATTTTACAGCTGCTTCAGCTGGGTTTGTAACAATAATGATAATGATAGTTGGATACTCTATTCCTGATGGTATTGCTGCAGGTTTTATAGTGTATGTTTTTTCAAAAATCTTTACAAAAAATGTAAAAGATATTACCCCAAGTGTATGGGCAATGTTTGTATTATTTGTTTTACATTTTGCATTGAAATAAAAAAGTCTCTTGACAGTATGAGTTCTACGAGCTCAATGAACATAGGCTCTTCGAACTAATACGGACGTTAGAGGCAAAAAAATGTATTTAATTTATATATTCACATATAATAAAAAAATACCCTTGATGGTTGTATGAAATTTATACGGACATCAGGGGTTAATTTTTTTGTATTAGTAAAATTATTTAAACATTCTATAAACTCTAGGAAAAACTGCATTATCATTAAAATCTAAAGGTGGAGTAGTTGGAAAAAACAAAAAAAGTCTAATTATCCAAACTACTATAAAAATTGCACTAATAGTATAAAAAATTTTTTTGTTTTTATAAAATATTAATAAAAAAGGAACAGCCCAAAATAAAGGGTGAAAATGAAAAGCTCCTTTAAAATCTAAATGGAACAGATGTAAATAAGATCTAGTCATTCCACAACTTGGGCAAGGTAGTCCAAAAATATTATAGAATAGGCAAATACTATGTCCTTTAAATTTTATATTTACAAAAAAACTAATTAAAGCTATTCCTATAAAGATTAAAATTAATTTTGATTTCTTTGGCATATCTTATTCACTTGATGTTGAGCTAATGCAACAGATATTAATGTGAAACCAAATAAAGATAAAATTAAGTAAACAATTCCTTCGTTTTTACCGCCAGCATCTTCAACTTCATCACCTAATTTATACATCCAAACAAGAGAATAAATTCCACAAGTTATAATAGATAATAAAAAATTAGTTCCTGAGTTTAAATTTTTATTATTTGCAGCTCTTAATTCATTATTTAAGCACCATAACCAAATAATATAATAAATTCCACATGTTAAAATTGAAAAGATGATAGCCATAGCAATATTTCGTTGTTTCATAAAAACACCCCCAAGATTAAAAAAATATTACATTTGTTTTATAATATCATTTTTAAATTTTATTTTCAATATTATAAAAAAGATTTTTATTTTGATAAAATTTGATATATATTGTAAAATATGGTAAATTAATTTGTAATATAAAAATATATTAGGGAGCTAACATGAGTTATAAAAAAATAATTTTAATGTTTTTAAGTATGATATTTTTAGTGTCTTGTACACAAATGACAATAAATTCAGCTAATAGAAGTGCCATAAAAAATGAGTATTATGAAGCTTTATCATTACTTGATGAGCCTATTAGAGAAAAAATAGATAATGAAAATTTAGTGAAAAGTTATCAAGAAATTTTTAATAAAGGAAAGATTTACTATAGTGAAAAAAATGATATGCAAAATTTATTCTTGTTAGAAAAATTGTATTTAGACTTGCCTAATAAAATAAAAGATAAATTATTTTCTATTGAAGTAGATGTTGAAAAGCATGAAAAAAATGGGAAAATCATAGCTAATAAATTATTTGAAGAAGCAGGAAAAAGCAAAGAAAATACTTATAAAGAAAAGGTTGCCAAATATAGAAAATATAAAAAAATTTTTGTGTACAACCCTCAAGATAATAAAGTAAAAAATGAGCTAGATAGATTGGATAAAAACATTGAGAAAACATATATCTATAGAATAAATGGAGATGATTATCTTTTAAATAAAGAAATTGAAGATAATATTACCACTGAATTAAAAAATAATAATTTTAAATATTCTAATAAAAATCCAGACTTAGACTTGGAAATAAATTTAGAACTATTGAATTATAATCCAGCCAAGGTAAATATGCAAAGTTTTCCTAGGCAAAATAGAGTTGTATCAAAAGATAATAATGGAAAAGAAGTTGTAGATGTAGTAAACTATATAGAAAATAGATTTACTAATTCAACCGATATAAGAATAAAATTAAAGTATAAATTAATTTCTAATATTAGTAGAGAAGTTATTTTTAGTGGAGAAAAAACATTTGAAAAAGAATATGAAGAAAAATGGAAAACTTACTATGTTATTTCTGGAAAAGTAACAAATAAAATTCCTAAAGATGAAACTGAAAAACCTGTACCATCAAAGAAAAAGATGATATCAGACATAAAGAAAGAGATTTTAAATTATATAGATTCTGATTTTAAAAATTTACCAGTGTATAAAAGATAGGTGAATGATGTGATAATAGGATTAACTGGAGGAATAGCAAGTGGTAAAAGCACTGTGTCTAAGTATTTGAGAGAAAAAGGATATAAAATTTTTGATGCAGATAAGATTGCTAAAGATTTAACTAACGAAGATAATATAAAAAATAAAATAGTGGAAAAATTTGGTTCAAATATTTTGGATAATAATTTTTCTTTAGATAGAAAAAAAATGAAAGAAATAGTATTTAATGATAAAAGTAAATTAAAGCTATTAAATGATATTATTCACCCAGAAGTTTTTGAATTTTATAAAAAGGCTAAAGAGAATAATAAAGAAAATAAAATTCTTATTTTTGATGTGCCCTTACTTTTTGAAAGTGGAATAGACAGTTTATGTGATAAAATATTAGTTGTTATTTCTGACCATAAAATTCAGATAGAAAGAATAATTGAAAGGGATAAAATAGATAAAACTTTGGCAACGAATATTATCAATTCTCAAATAACGAATAAAGAAAGAATAAAAAAAGCAGACATTGTAATAGAGAATAATGGCTCTCTTGAAGAGTTATATGAAAAAATAGAAAGGGTTTGTGAAAGTATATGAAAATTGTAGCACCAGCTGGAAATATGGAAAGATTTTACTCGGCTATTAGTGCCACAGCTGATGAAATATATTTAGGGTTAAAAGGGTTTGGAGCAAGAAGAAATGCAGATAATTTTACTGTAGAAGAAATAAAAGAAGCACTTGATTATGCTCATCTAAGAGGAAGTAGAATTTTTTTAACTTTAAATACTATTATGACAAATAGAGAAATAGAGCTTTTATATCCAACATTAAAAGATTTATATAATCATGGTCTAGATGCAATAATTGTTCAAGATATAGGTTATGCAAAGTATTTACATGAAAATTTTCCAAATATAGAAATTCATGGAAGTACTCAAATGACAATAGGAAATTATCATGAAATAAATTATTTAAAAGAACTTGGCTTTAAAAGAATAGTTTTACCTAGAGAATTGAGTTTTGAAGAAATAAAAACTATCAGAGAAAATACAGATATGGAACTTGAGGTTTTTGTTTCTGGTTCACTTTGTATTTCTGTTTCTGGAAACTGCTATATGAGTAGTTTTGTTGGTGGAAGAAGTGGAAATAGAGGAATGTGTGCTCAACCTTGTAGAAAAGAATATAAAACAAGTTGTGGAGAAAAATCATATTTTTTAAGCCCTAAAGACCAATTATATGGCTTTGATGAAATTCAAAAATTAAAAGAAATTGGAGTTGAAAGTATAAAACTTGAGGGTAGAATGAAAGATGTTAATTATGTTTTTGAAACAGTAAGCTATTTTAGAAATCTAATTAAAGGTATAAAAACAGAAGAAAATACTTCTAAGTTATTTAATAGAGGTTATGAAAAAGGCTTTTTTTATGGAGATAATAAAAATATTATGAATAGGGACTTTTCCTACAACATGGGAGAAAAAATAGGGACTGTTGTTGGAAAAAATATATTATTAGACACAGAAATTATTTCTGGAGATGGAATTACTTTTGTTTCAAAAGATTATACGACTTTAGGGGGAACATATATTGGAAGAATAAATGTTCTATCTGTGAATGAAGAAAGAAAAATTGCTTATAAAGATGAAAAAATTATATTAAATTATCCCGAAGGAACGAAGTATATTTTTAGAAATTACAACAAAAAATTAAATGATATTGTCAGTAAAAATTTAAAAATATCTGATAAAAAATTAGCTATAAATTTCAAAATATTAGCAAAATTGGAGCAAAAAATTGAGCTTTTAGCTTTTATAAAAGATGAATATGAAAATAAACTTTTAGAAGTAAAAGAAATATCAGAAATAAGTCCACAATTAGCACAAAAAAGAGCTACAACTGAAGAAGATATTATTAGTAAGTTATCTGAAATAGGAGATAGTGAATTTTCAATCGACAACATTGAATTAGATATTGATAAAAATATCTTTATTCCCTTGTCAGAATTGAAGACTTTAAAAAGAAATATAGTTGATAAATTTAAAGAAAGTTTAATTTCTTTTTATAGAAGAAATTTAGATGATGATTTGAAGAAGTTAGGAAAGAATTATTATAATATAGAGATTGAAAAAGATGAGCCTAAAAAACTTGAAATAAGATGTATAGTTAGCAATGATGATCAGGAAAATTATTTAAAAGAAGTTCAAGATAATTTTTCAATAAAATCTATTTACAGAAGGACTTATGATTTAGCTAAACAATCTAATTTAAAAAAACATAACTTAGATAATAAATTAGCATCTAATTTTTATGAATTATTAGAAAATAATAACTCAGATGTTATGTTGAATTGGAATTTAAATATAGTGAATAGCTATACTATAAAAGTTTTAGAAAATATAAATAAATTGGAAAGTTTTATTATTTCTCCTGAAATAAATTTTTCAAAAATTAGAACTTTAGGAAAAACTAGATTAAAAAAAGCTCTTTTAATCTATTCTAAGCTTAAAGGAATGACTATTGACGTAGATTTAAATAATTCAGAAGATATAACTATAACTAATAAAGAAAACGATAATTTTATCATTAAAAGAAATGAATATGGAACAGAGCTATTTTTAGAAAAAGCATTAAATATCATAAATATAATGGAAGATATTGAAAAAATGAATGTAGATATAGTAGTTCTTGAATTTACGACTGAAAAAATCGAAGAAATTTCTAAAATTTTAAAGCAATTAAAAACAAAAAAAGGAGTTTATAGAGAATATAATTATAAAAGAGGGGTATATTAAATGTCTGACAAAAATTATAAGTTAATTAGAAACTTAGGGACTTGGTTTGGTTTAGGAGATATTCCATTTATGCCAGGTACTTTTGGAACTTTAGGTGGAATACCAATTTTTATTTTTTTAACATATATAAAAAGATTTTTTATGAATATAACTTTGTATAATTCTTTTTATTTGATTTTCCTTGTAACTTTTTTTGCTATATCAGTTTATGTGGCTGATATATGTGAAAAAGAAATATTTAAAAAAGAAGACCCACAGGCTGTAGTTATTGATGAAGTTTTAGGTTTTCTAACAACATTATTTTTAATTAATCCAGTTGGAGTAAAAGAGACGATGATTTCTATGGGACTAGCTTTTATTATTTTTAGAATACTAGATATAACAAAGATAGGACCTATTTATAAATCTCAAAGTTTTGGAAATGGTGTAGGTGTTGTTTTAGATGATTTTTTAGCAGGAATTATAGGAAATTTTATTCTAGTTTTTATTTGGACAAGATTTTTTTAAATTTATATGAAAGTATAAAGTTAAATAAAATGAAGTATGTATTAGTTGAAAGAATTTATGTTTATTGAGCTCGTAGAACTCATACGGCTGTCAAAAGACTTTATTTATGAAAAAGGGGGAGAGCAAATAAAAATGAAAGCTGCAATATTACTTGTAGGAACAGAATTGTTAAATGGAGCTACAGTGGACACTAACAGTATTTACATAGCTGAAGAGTTAAATAAATATGGGATAGAAATAGAGTATAAACTCATTGCAAGAGATGTTATTGGAGAAATAAAAAAATCTTTAACTTTTTTGAGAAAAAATGTAGACCTTATTATAACAACTGGAGGCTTAGGGCCAACAGATGATGATATCACAAAAGATGCTATAGCAAAATTTTTGAAAAAAAAGCTAATTATTGAAGAGAAAGATAAAAATGAATTATTAAAAAAATATAAAAAAGTTAAGATTACTCGTTCAAATTTAAAAGAAGTAGAAAAACCTGAGGGAGCAATAATGTTTTCAAATGATGTTGGTATGGCTCCGGCAGTTTATATCGATGGTATAGTTTCTTTTCCTGGATTTCCAAATGAGTTAAAAAATATGTTTCCTAAATTTCTAAAATATTATGCTAAGGAAAATAATTTAAAAAGCCAAATTTATATTAAAGATATTATTACATACGGTATAGGAGAAAGTATTTTAGAAAATAAAGTAAAAGATTTATTTACAGAAGATGGAATTTTTTATGAATTTTTAGTAAAAGACTATGGAACCTTGATTAGACTACAAACAGATAGTAAAAATAAAAAGAATGTGGAAAAAATTGTAAAAAAATTATATAATAGAATATCTGACTATATTATTGGAGAGGATACAGATAGAATAGAAGCTTCTATTTGTAAAATTTTAAGAGATAATAAGTTATTGATTTCAACAGCTGAATCTTGTACAGGTGGGATGATAGCAAGTAAATTAATAGGAGTTCCAGGAATTTCTGAAACTTATAAAGAGGGAATAGTTTGCTATAGCAATGAAACAAAAATAGAAAAACTTGGAGTAAAAGCTAAAACCTTAGAAAAATTTGGAGCTGTCAGTGAAGAAGTAGCAAGAGAAATGTTGCTTGGGTTAAATACCGAAGTAGTAATATCCACAACAGGAATTGCAGGACCTGGTGGTGGAACAAAAGAAAAACCAGTAGGCTTAGTCTACATTGGAATAAAAGTAGGGAATGATATACAAATTTTTAGAAAGGAATTAAATGGAGATAGGAATAAAATAAGACAGAGAGCAACAATGCATGCACTGTATAATTTATTAAAAATATTAAGTAAAAGGTACGGTAAATAAAAAATGACAATAGGTGAGAAATTAAAGAAAACTAGGAACGATAAAGGAATGTCACTTAGAGAACTTGCAACTAAAGTGGAATTATCTGCAAGTTTTTTATCACAAATTGAACAAGGAAAAGCTTCACCATCAATAGAAAATTTAAAAAAGATAGCACATACACTTGATGTTAGAATTAGTTATCTTATAGAAGATGAAGAAGATGATATAAGGAATATCGAATTTATAAAAAAAGAAAATATGAAATTTTTAGAAAGCAAAGACTCTAATATAAAAATGTGTATACCACTATCAAATAGCAAGGAAAAAAATATGGAACCTATAATTTATGAAATAGGAATCGATGGAGAAAGTGGTAGAGAATTTTATAGCCATGGTGGAGAAGAATATATCTATATAGTAAGTGGTGAATTAGAAGTTTATGTAGCAAATAAAAAATATAAAATGAGTGCTGGGGACAGTCTATATTTTAAATCTAGTTTAAAACATAGATTTAAAAATGTTTCAAAAAAAGAAGTAAAAGCCCTATGGGTAGTTAGCCCCCCAACATTTTAAATGGAGGTATAATGAAAATAGAAATAAAAAGTTTGACACCTGTGAGATTAACAAAATTATTCATTGCAGCAAGCAGATGGCTTTCTAAATATGCAGATGTACTTAATGATTTGAATGTTTATCCTGTTCCTGATGGAGATACTGGTACTAATATGTCTATGACATTGCAATCTGTTGAAAATGAATTAATAAAATTACAAAATGAACCTAAAATGGAGGAGTTGGCAGATATAATTTCTGAAGCAGTCCTTCTAGGGGCAAGAGGAAATTCAGGAACAATATTATCACAAATAGTTCAAGGATTTTTGAATGTAGTGAGAGATAAAGAAGAAATAGATATTTCAACAGCTGCAAAAGCTTTTGCTGAAGCTAAAGAAAAAGCATATAAAGCTGTTAATGAACCAGTTGAAGGGACAATGCTTACTGTTATAAGAAAAGTTGCAGAAGCAGCTGCTGAATATGATGGACCTAAAGATGATTTTATTCCATTTTTAGTGCATCTAAAAAATGCAGCAAGTATAGCTGTTGAAGAAACTCCTAACCTTCTACCTAAATTAAAAGAAGCTGGGGTTGTTGATGCTGGAGGAAAAGGAATATTTTATGTGTTAGAAGGATTTGAAAAATCAGTTACAGACCCAGAAATGTTAAAAGATTTAGAAAGAATTGCTAAATCACAAGTTAATAGAAAACAAAAACTAGAATACATAAATAAAAATGAGATAAAATTTAAATATTGTACAGAGTTTATAATAGAATCTGGAGACTTTGATTTAGATGAGTATAAGGCTAGAATAGGGAAATTAGGAGATTCTATGGTTGTTGCTCAAACTAAGAAGAAAACAAAGACTCATATCCATACTAATAATCCTGGACAAGCTCTTGAAATAGCTGGTTCTTTAGGAAATTTAAATAACATAAAAATTGAAAATATGGAGATTCAACATAATCATGTTTTGATAAATGAAAAAGAATTAAATGGTCTTCATAATACTGTAAATACTAAAGAAACTAGTGAAACTGTAAAAGAAGATAATTTTATCTTGGAAGAAAACAATATAGAAAAAAACATTGCAGTTTATGCCATAGCTGATAATAAAAAACTTGCAGAATTGTTTATTAATGATGGAGCTAGTGCTGTTTTAATTGGTGGACAAACAAAAAATCCATCTGTGTCAGACATTGAAAATGGATTAAAACAAATAAAAGCTAAGACAATTTATATATTACCTAATAATAAAAATATAATTTCAAGTGCTAAGTTGGCTGCTGAAAGAGACGAAAGAGATATTATTGTAATTGAAAGTAAAACTATGCTAGAGGGACATTATTTTATAAAAAATAAAACTATACCTTTAGAAAAATTGTTAAGACAATTAACATTTAATAATTCTGTAGAAATTACAAAAGCAGTTAGAGATACAAAAATAAATGATATAGAAGTTAAAATTGGTGATAGCATTGCTTTAGTAAATGGAAGTTTTTTTGATAAAGCTGAAAAAACTGAAGATTTAATAAAGAAAGTATATGAAAAATATGCTACTGACAGCACTCTTAGTTTAACTGTTGTGTATGGTAATACGGCAACAGCAGAAGCAAATAATGAATTAAAAACAAAAACATTTAGAAAGTTTTTTGAATATAATGGAGAGCAAGAAAATTATTCTTATTACTTATATTTTGAACAAAGAGATCCTAGTTTATCAAAAATAGCTATCTTAACAGATTCAGCTTCAGATTTAACACCTGATATGATAGAAGGGTTAGATGTTACAGTTATCCCTATAAGGTTGAGAATAGGAGAAAGTAACTATAGAGATGGAGTAAATTTAAGTAAAAAAGAATTTTGGCGTAAACTACTTACAGAAAAAGTTATTCCAAAAACTGCACAACCTTCTCCTGCTGAGTTTAGAGACTACTATGAAGAATTATTTAATAAGGGTTATGAAAAAATAATTTCTATCCATATTTCTAGTAAAATGAGTGGAACTCAACAAGCAGCTAAGGTTGCAAAAGAAATGTTAAAAAGAGAAAAAGATATCATAATAGTTGATTCTAAATCAGTTACTTTTGCTCAAGCACATCAAGTATTAGAAGCAGCAAAAATGGTTAAATCTGGAATGAAATTGGAAGATATCTTAGCTAGATTATATGAACTTACAGATATGATTAAAGTTTATTTTGCTGTTAGTGATTTGACATATTTAGAAAAAGGTGGAAGAATAGGGAAAGCCTCATCTATTATAGGAAGTATCTTGAAAATAAAACCTGTTTTAAAAATTGAAGATGGAGAAGTTACTCTTGAAACAAAAACTTTTGGAGAAAGAGGAGCTATATCTTATATGGAAAAAATTATAAAAAATGAAAGTAAAAATAGTTCATATCTTTACACTGCTTGGGGTGGAACTAATAACGAATTACAAGTTACAGATACTTTGAAAAAGGCAGCTGAAACTTTTAGAAGAATTGAATACAAAGGAAGATTTGAAATAGGAGCTACTATTGGGACTCATAGTGGGCCTGTTTTTGGAATTGGAATTGTATCAAAAATAAGATAAATATTTTTGTTAGAAAAAAAGTAATAATAAGAACTGCACATAAAATCTTTGTGAAAGATTGAAAGTGCAGTTTTTTATTGTATAGGAAAGTATAAAAAATAAATAGAGAAAATTAGTCTCTGGCGTCCGTATTAGTTCAAAGAGCCTGTGTTTATTGAGCTCGTAGAACTTATATGGCTGTAAAGAGACTCTTTTAAATTTTTCTATAGAAAAGTATAATCTTAAAACTGAAAATTAGGTAAAAAATTAATCTTAAAATTGTAATAAAATATTAAATATGTTATAATTTTTTTAAATACTTTTTTAGGAGGTATTATGAGAAAATTTTATGTAAATATAATAAAATATTTGATATATATAGCATTTATTAGTACCACTAAAATGAAAAAACAAAACTTAAATAATTATTTAAGTTTTAAATTTCTTGAGATTAATAATAATTATGTAATAAAAGAAATAAAAAAGAAAAGAAATGGTAAAATTTTGATACTTTTACCTCATTGTTTGCAGTTATATGATTGTGAATTTAAAGTTACAGCAAATATAGAAAATTGTAGATTATGTGGAAAATGTGTAATAAAAAACTTTGTAGATATAAAAAAAATATATAGTAATATAGATATTAAAATTGCAACTGGTGGAACGCTGGCAAGAAAATATGTTAAAGAATTAAGGCCAGATCTCATTGTAGCAGTGGCATGTAAAAGAGATTTGATAAGTGGCATAAGAGATGCTGCTCCATTTTTAGTTTATGGAGTATTTAATAAAATTAAATCAGAACCTTGTATTAATACCACTGTATATATTGAGGATATCTATAGGATTTTAGGAGAATTAAAAATAGAAGAACAGGAGAAATTATGAAAAAGAAAATACTTTTGTTTATGTTAGCTTTGAGTTCAACTCTTGTAGCAGGAGAATTTGAAGAATTTAAATATATTGATAATCTTTATAAAGAACAAAATTTTAAAATGGCTTTGTCAGCTTCTGAAGAATTTCTAGAGAGGTATCCAGCTTCAAAATATAGTAAAGATATGAAAGATAAAGTTGCGAAATTATATTTTTTACAAAAAAATTATAAAAAGGCTGAAGAGACATTTAAAAGTCTTTATATAGTTGAAGAAAAAAAGAGTATAAAAGAAGAGTATGCGGCATATTTAGCAAGAACTTACGCATATTTAAATAATCCGGATTCAGCTTTATTTTATCTAAATGAGATATCAAGTAAAAAAACATATCAAAAAACATTATTTGCTTTGGGGCAAGATTTCTTAGCAAAAGAAAATAATGAAGCCGCAGAAAAGATATTTACAGAAATAATTGATAAGAAATTTGATAATTATGAAGAGGCAATTTTAAATTTAGGTATAGTTAAGTATAATTTAAAAGATTATGATAATGCTTTTGCAACATTAAATGAGTATAGTAGAAAAGAGCCAAAGAAAAATATACAAATGGTTGAGTTTTTAAAGGCTTCTGCATTATATAAAAATAATAAGACAGATGAAGCAATACAATATTTTGATATTCTTGCTAATCAAGAACAAGCTAGTGAATATTCAAAAAAATCTATTTTATACTTAATAGAAATATATAGTAATAAAAAAGACGAGGAAAAAGTATCTTATTATTTGGATAAAATAAAAGGGACAAAAGAGTATAATACTGCAATGATTATGATAGGAGATTTGTATGTTACAAAGGAAAATTATGACAGAGCTTTAAGGTATTATTCTCAAAGTGATGACCCAAATAACCCTAGATTGATTTATGGACAAGCCTATTCTTTATATAAAAAAGAAGAGTATCAACAGGCATTGAAAAAATTTGAATCTTTAAAAGATACTGATTACTATAATCAATCTATTTATCATATATTTGCAATAAATTATAAGTTGAAGAAATTTAATGAAATTATTGAAAATAGAGAGATAATTAGAAGAGTTGTAGTAAGTCAAACAGATACAGACAATATCATAAGAATAATAGCTAATTCGGCTTATCAAGTTGGAAATTATAAATTAGCAAAAGATTACTATGGAAGACTTTTTGCAGTATCTCCAGATAAAGAAAATTTATTTAGAGTTATTTTGCTTGATAGTCAAATTTTAGATATGGACGATTTATCAAATAGATTTGCACAATATAAGAGAGTTTACCCTGATGATACAGAGTATAAAAAAGATATATATCTTTACACAGGAGATGCTTATTATAAAACTGGAAATTATTCTCGAGCAGAAGAAATTTATAAGGAATACTTAGATGAATATACTAATGTTGAAATTGTTTCTAGTTTAATGTCTACACTTTTAGAGCAAAAGAAGTATGAAGAAATGGATTCTTATTTATCAAGAGTTAATGATGATAATAGTTTGAATTATCTAAAAGGTGTAGCAGCATTAGGTTCCGGAAAGTATGATGAAGCAGAAAATCAATTTCAAAAAGTATTGGCAAGCAATGATGGTAGCTTAAATACGAAAGTTTATTTAAATAGAGTTAGAAATTTTTTCTTAGCTTCAAAATATAGTGAAGCTATATCGGCAGGAGAAACTTATTTATCTAAGATAAATCCGGAAAAAGAAAAAGCAATTTATAGTGAAATGTTGGATAAAATTGCCTTAAGTTACTTTAGATTGGGGAAATATGATGAAGCCAGAACATATTACTCTAAGATGTCAACATTAAATGGCTATGAAGTTTATGGAAAATATCAGATAGCTGATAGCTACTACAATGAAAAAAATTATGCTAGAGCAGGAGAATTATTTAAAGAAGTATATAGAAATTATGCAGAAACATTTTATGGAGAGCAAGCATACTATAGATACATAAATACTTTAAGTTTACAAGGAGAAACAGCTCTTTTTGAAAAAGAAAAAAATAATTTCTTAGCAACTTATCCTAATAGTTCTTTAAAAAATAGTTTAATTAATTTATCAGCTAATTTTTATACTGAAAATAATGATACAGAAAAAGCTATTGAAACTTTAAATACATTAAAATCTAGTACAGATGACAATAGCATAAAAGAAAATAATAACATAAAAATTATTAGTTTAAAATTAAAAAACAAAGAATATAAGGATATAGAAAAATATATAAATGAACTAGCAGATGAGGAAAGAGATTATTATCTAGCTCAATATTATGAAGCTAAAAAAGATTCTAAACTCGTAGGACAGTATGAAAAACTATTAAAATATCCTAAGTATAAAAATTATGCAAGTAAAAATTTAGGGGATTATTATTTTGAAAGAAAAGATTTGATAAAAGCTAAAAAATATTATACTCAGCATTCCCCTCAAGAAGATTATATGATTTATAGAATAGCTCAAGCTGATGAAAGTTCAAATAATTTAAAAGCTGCTTTAAACGGGTATAGTAAGCTATATACAAAGAATGGAAGTTTTACAACTGATGCAACATTAAAAGCTGCAGAAATTTATGATAGACAAGATAACGTAGCTGAAGCAAAAAAATTATTCTTAAAACTTTATTCTGTAAAAAATAATAAAGATTTACATAACTACACACTAGAAAAATTAATTTATTATAGATTGGTTGAAAACAATATGAAAGAGGCAAATAAATACTATAAGGAGCTTCAAAAGTTAGATAAACAAAGAGCTTCTAAGTTTAAGGATTATTTTTAATCTATAGGAAAGTATAAAAATTAAATAGCAAAATTAGTCTCTGACGTCCGTATTAGTCTGAAGAGCCTGTGTTCATTGAGCTCGTAGAACTCATACGGCTGTCAAGAGACTTTATTTATCTATATGAAATTAGTTTTAATTGGATAGGGAGGAAAAAATGAAAAAATTATTTGTTTTTATTTTCTTAATATCAGGTATGTTAGTTTATTCAGAAGAAGAAACGTTTAATAATACAGAGAATACAATTAGTAAAGAAGTTGTTGCAGAAAATTCTCAACAATTAGATGTAAAAGAGATAGATACAGAAGAATTGATACTAAAAAATCAAAATTTAGAATCATCATCTGTTAATATCTCTGGAGAAAATTTAAAAGAAAATGGAGATAAAATAAAAATTAATCAAGAAAATACAGCAAATTTAGTGGAAGAATTATCCGAAGGAGTAGAAAAAAAATCTTTTTTCAAAAAACTTTGGGATAAATTATTTAATTAGTTTAAGAAAGGAAGATAGGAAATGCAAATACTTAATGCAGGTGGAGCACTGATGTATGTTATCCTTTTAATGGGGATAATTGGACTTTATGCAGTTTTAGAAAGATTTTCATATTTTATATTAAAAGAAAGAAGTAATTTTACAAAATTACCATCTGAAGCCAAAGAAATGATTAAAGAGGGTAAAATTAAAGAGGCAATAATTTATTTTAACTCAAATAAATCATCAACATCAAGTGTGTTGAAAGATATTTTAGTATATGGTTATAAAGAAAATAAAGAAAGTTTATCAGCTTTAGAAGAAAAAGGAAAGGAAAAAGCAATAGAACAGATAAAATTATTAGAAAGAAATATGTGGCTACTTTCAATGGCAGCTCATACATCTCCTTTACTTGGTTTATTAGGAACAGTAACAGGTATGATTACTGCTTTTAACTCAATATCAGTAAATGGAACAGGAGATGCAGCAGTTCTTGCAAAAGGGATTTCTGAAGCTTTATACACAACAGCAGGAGGGCTTATTGTAGCCATTCCTTGTATGATGTTTTATAACTATTTTAATAAAAGAATTGATTTGATAGTAAGTGATATAGAAAAAACTTCAACAGAGTTATTAAATTATTTCAGAGAGTAGGTAAAGTATGAAAATAGATAGAATAAAAAGAAGAAGTGGGGGAGACCTTATTCTTGAGATAACTCCACTTATAGATGTAGTGTTTCTTCTTTTAATATTTTTTATGTTGGCGACTACTTTTGATGATACAGCAGCCTTTAAAATAGATTTACCAAAGTCAACTGTTGCTAAAACTAAAAGTACTTTAAAAGAAGTTCAAATACTTATAGATAAAGATAGAAATATATATGTAAAGTATGATGATGGAGCAAAAAATAATCAAGAACAAGTTACTTTGGAAGAATTTTCAAATTTTGTTAGTGACAAATTAAATGCTTCAGACAATAAAGATGTAGTAATATCAGCAGATAAGAGCATAGATTATGGTTTTATTGTAGAAATAATGAGTTTACTTAAAGAAGCAGGAGCAAGTGCTATAAATATTGATACCACAATAAAAAATGGGTGATAAAAATGAAAAAAAATGATTTAATTTGTTTAGTTTTATCAATTGCTATAAATGTGGCTATAATATTTGCTCTTACTGTATATAAAAAAGATGAAAGTTTAACTCAAGCAGATGAAATAAAAATAGGTTTAGTTGCTATAGAAACAGGTGCTTCAACTCAATTTAAAGCTGAAAAGAATGCAGATGCTAAAGAACAAAATTTAGATGCAACCAGCATAGAAAAAAAAGGCGAACAAGCCGAAACTGAAAAAGAAATTGATGAAAAAGAAGTTACTAATGAAAAGAAAATAGAAGAACAACCTAAGGAAGAAAAGCAAATTTCTAAAGAAGAAAAGACTATAGAAATTGAGAAAAAAGGAGAAAAAAAGAAAGAAGAAAAAAAAGAAATTGAAAAAATAACAAAAGAAGAAAAGGTGGAAAAAAAGAAACCATCACTTGCCGATTTAAAAAAGCAAATTTCTCAATCAAAACCTAAAATTGCTGGAAATCCCAATGGTGGATACAGTCCATCTTCAGAAACAGAAGAAGTAGTGGATAGAGTATTAAAAAATGTAAATTATAGTAATGGATTAGTATCTGGAAGTAAGATGGGAACATCTGAAAAGGGCTATTTAGTGAACTGGAGTGACAGAAATAGAAAGCCAGAGTTTCCACAAAGTGCAAGACAGTCGGGAAAACATGGGAAAATAAGAGTACAATTAAAGGTTGATAAAATGGGGAATGTTTTATCTTATTCGATAGTTAATGGTAGTGGTGTTCCTGAGATAGATGCAGCAGTTGAAAGGGTTATGGGTTCTTGGAGAGTAGAGCTGCTAAAAGGTGGAAAAGCAGTAAATGGGACTTTTTATTTAGATTATAATTTTGATTTTAAATAGGAAGGAGGAAAAATGATATTATTAGGTCTTCGTCTAGAAAATGATCTAAAAATGGAGTTTGAAGATAACTTTGAAAATGAATTAGTATTTGTTGATAATGTTATAAACTTTATGGAGGCAATAAAATCAAAGAAATTTGATGCAATTTTGATTGATGAAAAAAATTCGAAGGAAGATGCACTTATAAATTTAATTACAAAAATATTAGAAATTCAAAAAAGAGTTGTCATTATTATACTTGGAGAAACATCTAATCTAGGAGTTATAGCTGGAAGTATTAAAGCTGGTGCTTATGATTATATTTTAAAACCAGAAAAAAAAGAAGAAATAGTAAAAATTGTTGAAAAATCTGTAAAAGATAATAAAATACTTGCAGAAAAAGTTGATAAATCTATAGGAATGGGAGATAAATTAATAGGTCGTAGTAAAGCAATGGTAAACTTATATAAAGTTATAGGTAAGGTAGCAAGTAGTTCAGTTCCTGTCTTAGTTAGTGGAGAAAGAGGAACTGGTAAAACTAGTGTTGCTAAAGCTATACACCAATTTAGTTTTGTAAATAAAAAACCACTTATAAGTGTAAATTGCAATTCATATAGATCAACATTACTTGAAAGAAAATTATTCGGTTATGAAAAAGGTTCTTTTGAAGGTGCAGTTTATAGTCAATACGGAGAATTAGAAAAAGCTGAGGGGGGAATATTACATCTAGCAAACATAGAATCTCTTAGTTTAGAAATGCAATCAAATATACTGTTTTTACTGGAAGAAAATAAGTTTTTTAGATTAGGGGCAGGAGAACCTATTAATGCTTTTGTGAGAATAATTGCATCGACAAGTGCTAACTTAGAAGAATTAATAAGCAAAGGTTTATTTATAGATGAACTTTATAGAAAATTAAAGGTTTTAGAAATAGACATTCCTACTTTAAGAGAAAGAAAAGAAGATATTCCTTTTATTGTAGACCATTATATAGCTGAATGTAATAAAGAGATGAACAAGAATATAAAAGGAATTAGCAAAGTTGCCTTAAAAAAACTAATGAGATATGATTGGCCGGGGAATGTAAATGAACTTAAAAATGCTATAAAATATGCAGTTGCAATGGCAAGAGGGGGAAGTATTTTACTAGAAGATTTACCACCAAATGTTATGGGAGAAAAACTTTTAAGTTTGACTGAAGAAGCAAGAAATATTTCACTTGAAACACTTGTTAAAAATGAATTAGGTCAATTGAGATTAGACAATAAGAATTCGGATTACTATTATGAAGTTATATCAAGAGTTGAAAAAGAACTAATAAAACAAGTGTTAGAAATAACAAATGGTAAAAAAATTGAAACGGCTGAGTTATTGGGAATAACAAGAAATACTTTAAGAACTAAGATGAATAATTATGATTTGGAGTAGAAAATGCATATAACACTTTATAGAAAATATAGACCTACTAATTTTTCTGAAGTTTCTGGAGAAAATGAAATAGTAAAGACTTTAAAATTATCTTTGAAAAATAATTCTATGGCTCATGCTTATCTTTTTTCAGGACCTCGTGGTGTTGGGAAAACAACAACAGCTAGATTGATAGCAAAAGGAGTTAATTGTTTAAATCTTCATGGTGATGGAGAGCCTTGCAATGAATGTAAAAATTGTCAAGCAATAAACGAAGGAAGATTTGCAGACTTGATAGAAATAGACGCTGCTTCAAATAGAAGTATCGAAGAAATAAGAAACTTAAAAGAAAAAATTAATTATCAACCTGTTGAAGGATTAAAAAAAGTCTATATAATAGACGAAGCACATATGCTAACAAAAGAAGCATTCAATGCACTTTTAAAGACTTTAGAAGAGCCCCCTGCTCATGTTTTATTTATATTGGCAACTACTGAATTAGATAAAATATTACCTACAATTATATCAAGATGTCAAAGATATGATTTTAAAACTTTAAGTTTGGAAGAAATGAAAAACAGACTTGAATATATTTTAAAAGAAGAAGGTTTTAGTGCTGAAGAAGAAGTCTTTCCAATAATCTATGAAAATGCAACTGGAAGTATGAGAGATTCAATTTCTATTTTGGAAAGACTTATAGTTGCAACAAACGGAGAAAAAATAGATTTAAAAACTACAGAAGAAACTTTAGGCATAACTCCTAGTTCAAGAATAAAAAACTTTTTAGAAAAAGTTTTAGTTGGAAAAGAATGTGATATAATAGATGAATTAGAAAAATTATCATCTGAATCTTTTGATTTAGAATTGTTTTTTAAAGATTTTGCTAAATATTGTAAAAATAGTATTGTAAAAAATATGCTTGATATAGATAAGGGGCTAAAAATAATATCTATAATTTATGATGTTTTAGGAAAATTTAAGTTTGAAGAAGATAAAAAACTTGTAGGATATGTTATAATAGCAGATATTTTAGAAAAATTAAAACCTAAAAAAGAAGAAGTTAAGGTTAAATACATTTCGGAGCCTGACTCTAAATATCAAATACATGAAGAGGCTAAAATAAAGAAAATTAATGTAAAAATAAGTCTATCAGATGTAAAAGCTAATTGGAAAGATTTTCTTGAAAGTGCTGTTTCTCATGCAATATACTATAAGGTATATTTAATGGGAGCTAGTCCATATAAGATAGAAGATAATATCCTAACAATAATTTATGAAGATTCGAAGTGGGCTTTTATAAAAGAAACTATGGAAACAAATGAATATAAAGAGGATTTTACAGAAATAATAAGAGAATTTTTTGAAGAACCAAATTTAAATATAGAATTTGAATTGGCTAAAGATTCTAGAAAAAAAGATAAAAGAAACAGTGAAGAAGAATTTCTTAGAAATGTAGAAAATTATCTTACAGGAAGAAATTAATTCTAATTAAGGAGGAAAATGGCTATTTTAAAATTTATTTCATCAGTAGCAACGATAGTTATATATTTTTTCATATCCCTTTTAGTGCCAGTATTTAGCTATTTAGTTCCGTATTATAGAATAACAAAAGTAAGAATATATGGTAGAAAATATGCAAATTTAGTAAATGCTTTAGTCTTAATAGTTCTAGGCTTGATAAATATAAGATTAATGATATTATATATTATTATTCCATTTTTAACAGAAATTTTGTTAAGAGTTGTTGCAAAGCTACAATTAAAAGGAATAGGACCTTATGATAGAATAGTTATAATGTCATTGATTTCTTCTGGAGCAGTGCTAGCCTACTTGTATATAGATAGAGATTTTTTATTTACAAGTTTGCAATCAGCAGTACATATGTTGGAAAAAATGGATAGTAATTTTGTATCAGAAGTAAAAGTGATTATGTCTATGGATTTATTAAAAGCTACAATAATCCCAAGCATATTTAGTTATATATTCTTAGCAAATATTTTTTTATTTTTTTCATTAGGAGCTAATACATATAAGCATTGGACTTTATCTTGCTATTGGTTATTGCCTTTTATGGCTATAGTTTTTGGACAACAATTTTTAAATATTGAAAGTACAATAATATCAGCAAATATATTAGATATAACAAGATTTATATTTGTGTGGTATGGAATAAAATGTATATACGGTTTTTTAGATGGTTTAAATATAAAATCAAATATATTAAAGCATATAATTAGTATAGGAATAGGAGTATTTTATCCTATGATTGCATTTGTATTTGGAGCTTTAATGAGTTTTGATGTAATAGAAAGTAGAGATATAAAAATATAACGGAGGTAAAAAATGGCAAAAATACAAGTAATACTTTTAGAAGATGTAGCAGGACAAGGAAGAAAAGGAGAAATAGTAAGTGTATCTGATGGATATGCTCATAATTTTTTACTAAAAAATAAAAAGGCTGTGTTAGCAACTGCTGAAGAATTACAAAAAATTGAAAATAGAAAGAAAAAAGAAGCTAAAAAACACGAAGAAGAAAGACAAAAAGCTATAGAAGTAAAAAAAATACTAGAAGGAAAAGTTTTAACTATATCAGTAAAATCTGGAGAAAATGGAAAATTGTTTGGAGCTATAACTAGCAAAGAAATATCTAGCCAAATAAAAGAAGAATTGAATTTGGATATAGATAAAAAGAAAATAGAAGCAAATATAAAATCATTGGGAACCGATGAAGTTAGTATAAAATTATTTGCAGATGTTAAAGCTATATTAAAAGTAAATATAGTTTCTAAGTAAAATAACTAAAAATTTTTAGGAGGATATCTTGGAAGAAAGTATTTTACAAAAAATTCCTCATAGTTTAGAAGCTGAAAAAGCTTTGATAGGGGGAATATTTTATGATAATGAAATTTTTGATGAGATACAAGATTTAGTAAGAGCAGATGATTTTTATAACTCAGAAAACAGTGCTATTTTTGAGCTTATGAATAAATTACATTCTGAGAGTAGAGGAATAGATCCTGTCTTAGTTGCTGATGAAATCAAAAGAAGTAATTTTAAAAATAAGGAAGAAATTCAAGAAGTTTTGAGTGAGATATTAGAAGATATTACAAGCTCATATAATTTATTGGAATATGCAGAGCTAATAAAAGAAAAAGCTATGCTTAGAAAATTAGGTAATATTGGAGCTAAGATAACAGAAATAGCTTATAGAGAAGAAGGAACAGCAGATTCCATAGTAGATAAAGCCGAAGAAATGGTTTTAAATTTATCTAATAAAATATTAAAAAGCGAGATAATAAATATAGGTTCCTTGTCTGTTGATGAATTAACAAGACTAGATGAGATGAGAAAAAATAAAGATAAAATTTTAGGAATACCGACGGGTTTTATTGATTTAGATAGAATGACAGGGGGACTAAATAATTCGGATTTAATAATTCTAGCAGCTAGACCTGCAATGGGAAAGACAGCTTTTGCTTTAAACTTAGCTTTAAATGCTGCAAATATTTCTAATAAAAATGTATTAATATTTAGTTTAGAAATGCCGGCTCAACAACTATATCAAAGATTACTTGCTATGGAAAGTGAAATTGGTCAAGGAAAGATAAAAATGGGTAATCTTACAGAAGATGAATGGGCAAGAATGGCTTTTTCTATGGGAAATTTATCTTCAAAAAATATATTTGTTGCAGATTTACCAAATACAAATGTATTGGAGATAAGATCTTATGCTAGAAAAATGAAAAGTAATGATAAATTAGATTTAATAGTAATAGATTACTTACAATTAATAAATGGAACGAGAGTGTCTAGGGGAGAATTTAATAGACAACAAGAAGTTTCAGATATATCGAGAGCTTTAAAAGGGTTGGCAAGAGAGTTAAATGTACCAATAATAGCTTTATCACAACTCTCAAGAAGCGTTGAGCAAAGAATGGATAAAAGGCCAATGCTTTCAGACTTAAGAGAATCGGGAGCAATAGAACAAGATGCTGATATAGTTGCTTTCTTGTATAGAGAGGATTACTATATACCGGAAACTGAAAATAAAGGAATAAGTGAACTTATAATTGGAAAACATAGAAATGGTGCTGTTGGAACAATTAAGTTACTTTTCTTAAATGAGATTACTAAATTTAAAAGTTATACAGATAAAATAAAATAATAAAAAGATAATTTAGAAGGGATTGATATTTTGAAAAAGGTTGAATTACTAGCACCTGCTGGAAATATGGAAAAATTTAAAATGGCTTTACACTATGGAGCAGATGCTGTTTTTATGGGTGGAAAGATGTTTAACTTAAGAGCAGGGAGCAACAATTTTTCAGATGAAGAATTAGAGGAAGCTGTACAGTATGCACATGAAAGAGGGAAAAGAGTATATGTAACTTTAAATATAATACCTCATAATGATGAACTTGAAGCTTTACCTGATTATGTAAAATTTTTAGAAAAAGTTGGAGTAGATGGAGTAATAGTTGCTGACTTAGGAGTTTTTCAGGTTGTTAAGGAAAATTCTAACTTAAATATAAGTATAAGTACACAAGCAAGTAATACTAACTGGCGTTCTGTAAAAATGTGGAAAGATATGGGAGCCAAGAGAGTAGTGTTAGCAAGGGAAATTTCACTTGAAAATATAAAAGAAATAAGAGAAAAAGTTCCAGATATAGAACTAGAAGTTTTTGTTCATGGAGCTATGTGTATGGCTATTTCTGGAAGATGTTTACTAAGTAACTATATGACTGGTAGAGATGCAAACAGAGGAGACTGTGCTCAAGCATGTAGATGGAAATATTCATTAGTTGAAGAAACTAGACCTGGGGAAACTATGCCTGTTTATGAAGATGAACATGGAACATATATTTTTAACTCAAAAGATTTATGTACTATCGAAATGATAGATAAAATCTTAGATGCAGGAGTGGATTCACTTAAAATTGAAGGTAGAATGAAAGGAATTTATTATGTGTCTAATTGTGTAAAAGTATATAAAGATGCATTAAATTCTTATTATAGTGGGAATTATGAGTATAATCCTGAATGGAAAACTGAGCTTGAGTCTATTTCAAATAGGTCATATACAGAAGGTTTCTATCATGGAAAAGCAGGTAAAGAATCTTTAAACTATAATAATAGAAATTCTTATAGCCAAACTCATAAATTAGTTGCAAAAATTGAGAAAAAGTTAAGTGATAACGAATATCTAGTTGCAATTAGAAATAAATTATTTGTTGGACAAGAAGTTCAAATTGTTAGTCCTGAAATAAAGGTTAGAGATTTTGTGATGCCTGAAATGATTTTACTAGATAAAATGGGTAGAGAAACTGAAAGTGTAGAATCGGCAAATCCAAATTCTTTTGTAAAAGTAAAAACAGATGTGCCTATGAATGAACTTGATATGTTAAGAATAATTTTGTAAGAAAATTAGCTGTTACAAATTTGTAACAGCTTTTTTATTATTATATAGGAAAGTATTAAATGCTTATTAGTCTCTGATGTCCGTATTAATTCGAAGAGACTGTGTTCATTGAGCTCGTAGAATTCATATAGTTGTCAAGAGACTTTATTTATTATCACTATCTCATTATTATATAAAAAATTAACTATTAGTTGAAATTTTTTCCATAAACACAATTTAGTAATATAACCAAAATAATTCTCTCGTTTGACAAAATAAAAAAAATGTGATATATAATATATAAAATTATTAGCCATATATAGTATAGAGTGCTAAAAATAAATAGGAGGAAATTTTATGAAAAAAGAAGCAAAGGTTTTTAAAGCAGAAACAAAAGAATTATTAAATCTAATGATACATTCTATTTATACAAATAAAGAAATATTTTTAAGAGAATTAATTTCTAATGCTAACGATGCTATAGATAAATTAAAATTTAAGTCATTAACAGATACTAATATTTTAAATGGAGACGATAAATATAAAATAGAAATTTCTATTGATAAAGAAAATAGAATTTTAACTATATCTGATAACGGTATAGGAATGACTTATGATGAAGTTGATGAAAATATTGGAACTATTGCAAAGTCTGGGTCAAAATTATTTAAGGAACAACTTGAAGAAGCAAAAAAAGGTGAAGTTGATATTATAGGTCAATTTGGAGTAGGATTTTATTCAGGATTTATAGTAGCTGATAAAATAACTATAGAAACAAAATCTCCTTATTCAGAAACAGGAGTAAAGTGGGTATCTTCTGGAGATGGAGATTATGAAATTGAAGAAATTTCTAAAGAAAATAGAGGTACAAAAATTAGTCTTCATATAAAAGAAGATGATACATGTAATGAATTTTTAGAAGATTGGAAAATAAAAGAACTTGTAAAAAAATATTCTAATTACATAAGATACGAAATTTATTTTGGAGATGAAGTTATTAATTCAACAAAACCTATTTGGAAAAAAGATAAAAAAGAATTAAAAGATGAGGATTATAATGAATTTTATAAAGCTACATTCCATGATTGGAACGACCCTTTATTACATTTCAATCTAAAAGTTCAAGGAAATATAGAATACAATGCTTTACTATACATTCCTAAAAAGTTACCTTATGATTACTATACAAAATCTTTTAAAAGAGGTTTACAACTATATACAAAAAATGTTTTTATAATGGATAAATGTGAAGACTTAATTCCGGAATACTTTAGCTTTATAAATGGTCTTGTAGATTGTGATAGTTTATCACTTAATATTTCAAGAGAAATATTACAACAAAATAGTGAATTACAAGCTATATCTAAAAATTTAGAAAAGAAAATTATTTCTGAACTGGAAAAAGTTTTAAAAAATGATAGAGAAAAATATATTGAACTTTGGAAAGAGTTTGGAAGAAGTATTAAAGCTGGAGTTCAAGATATGTTTGGTATGAACAAGGAAAAGCTACAAGATTTATTAATATTTATGTCTTCAAATGAGGATAAATATGTAACTTTAAAAGAATATGTAGATAGAATGGGAGAAAACAAAGAAATTCTTTATGTTCCTACAGAAAATATAGATACAGTAAAATCACTTCCAAAAATGGAAAAATTAAAAGAACAAGGAAGAGAAGTTTTAATTTTAACTGATAAAATAGATGAATTTACTTTAACAGCTATGATGGATTATAGTGGAAAACAATTCAAATCTATAAATAGTTCAGATTTTAAACTAAGTGATGATGTAGAAAAAGAAGAAAAAGTAAAAAAAATAGCTGATGAAAATAAAAAGGTTATTGAAAATATTAAAGAAATTTTGAAAGATAAAGTTTCTGAAGTTGAATTAAGCAATAATATAGGAAGTGGAGCTTCAGCTTTACTTGCTAAAGGTCCTATAAGTTTGGAAATGGAAAAAGTACTTGCTGATATGCCAGGTGGAGAAATGAATAAGGCAACAAAAGTTTTAGCTTTAAACCCAGAACATACACTTTTTGATAAATTAACTTCATCTGTTGGAACAGAAGATTTTGGTAAATTAGTAAATGTTTTATACAATCAAGCTTTAATTTTAGAAGGATTTAATATTGAAAACCCAAGTGAATTTATTAAAAATTTAAATAGTTTAATAAAATAAAGTTTTTTTGATAATATACTTATCTTTTTAGAGTATAAAGTATCCATTTAAAAAAAAAATAAAAATAGTGATTTAAAAAAAAGAAAAAATATGGTAAAGTATACTAGGTAATTTGAAAAAACTTTCAGGTTGATATTTTTTTAATATAAGGAGTGAGATAATGAACGAAAAATTAGAAAAAATGAGAAATGGAAAAGGTTTTATAGCTGCATTAGACCAAAGTGGTGGAAGTACTCCAAAAGCATTGAAACTATATGGTGTAAATGAAGATCAATATTCTAATGAAGCTGAAATGTTTGATTTAATCCATAAAATGAGAACAAGAATAATTAAAAGTCCTGCTTTCAATGAAAATAAAATACTAGGGGCTATTTTATTCGAACAAACTATGGATAGTAAAATCGATGGAAAATACACAGCTGACTTTTTATGGGAAGAAAAAAGAGTATTACCTTTCTTAAAAATAGATAAAGGACTTAATGATTTAGATGAAGATGGAGTTCAAACAATGAAACCAAATCCAGGTCTTGCTGATTTATTAAAGAAAGCTAATGAAAGACATATATTTGGTACAAAAATGAGATCTGTTATTAAAAAAGCTTCTCCTGCAGGAATAGCAAGAGTTGTTGCTCAACAATTTGAAGTTGGAGCTCAAATAGTAGCTGCTGGACTTGTACCTATTATAGAACCAGAAGTAGATATAAACAATGTTGATAAAGTTCAATGTGAAGAAATATTAAGAGATGAAATTAGAAAACATCTTAATGCTTTACCAGAAACATCAAATGTAATGTTAAAATTGACTTTACCAACAATAGAAAACTTCTATGAAGAATTTACAAAACACCCAAGAGTAGTAAGAGTTGTTGCTTTATCTGGAGGATATTCAAGAGAAAAAGCAAATGATATCTTATCTAAAAATACAGGAGTTATTGCAAGTTTCTCAAGAGCTTTAACTGAAGGTTTATCTGCACAACAAACTGATGCGGAATTTGATAAAACTATAGGAGAAACAATAGAAGGAATTTACGAAGCATCTATAAAATAATAAAATAATAGAATAATTAAAAAATAAATTAGAGAGCTATTAATAATTGATGATTTTATCATTAACTATTAATAGCTTTTTATTTCAAGGGAAGTATAAATTTAAATAATGAAAATTATTCTCTGACATCTGTATTAGTTTGAAGAGACTATGTTCATTGAATTCATAAAATATGAATCGAGGAACTTTATTTGTTTGCAATAGATATTTTTTAGATGTATAATACTATATTATTAGAAATCGAGGAGGAGCATATGAAATTTTCAAGTTATCTAAATCCAGATTATATATTTCCAAATTTGGAAGTAAATTCTAAAGAGGAAATAATTAGAAAAATTGTTGAAAAGGTTGCAGAGGATAATAAGACGGTATCTAAACAAAAGGATGAAATTATTAAAAATATTTTGAAAAGAGAAGAAGAAATATCTACATGTATAGGAAGTGGAATATTTTTACCTCATACTAGAATGAAAGATTTCTCAGATTTTATAATAGCTGTTGCTACTGTAAAAAATGATTTAGAAGCAGAAGTTGGTGGAACTAATGAGAAAGATAATATTAAAATAGTGTTTCTAATAATTTCAGATGTTTTGAAAAATAAAAACTTACTAAAAACTATGAGTGCTATTTCAAAAATAGCTTTAAAACGTCCAGAAATAATAGAAAAATTAAAAGGAACATCTCATCCAAAGCAAATAATAGAATTATTAACATCTAATGATATAGAAATAGAGCATAAAATAACTGCAGAAGATGTTTTAAGCCCAGATCTTACAACTGCAAAAGAAGATGATACTTTGGAAGAAGTAGTAAAAAGATTAATACTAGAAAAAAGATCAGCTTTACCAGTTTTATCTGATAATGGTGAACTTTTAGGAGAAATTACGGAGAGAGAATTAATAGGTTTTGGTCTTCCAGAACATTTATCACTTATGAGTGATTTAAATTTTTTAACTGTTGGAGAACCTTTTGAAGAATATTTGATTAACGAGGCTACGGCAACAATCAAGGATATTTATAGAAAAGATGTTAAATATTTAGTTGTTGATAAAGAGACTCCTATAATGGAGATTTGTTTTAAGATGGTGTACAAAGGTATTCACAGACTTTATGTTGTAAATCCTAAAACAAATAAATACATAGGAACAATAAATAGGTTTGATATTTTGAAGAAAGTTTTACATATTTAGTAGTAATAATGAAGGAGAAAAAATGTTAATTATAGGAATAATTATATTTGTAGCAGTTTTTTATTGTATAATCACAGAAAAAGTTCCTAGTTCTTGGGCAACAATGGCTGGTGGATTACTTATGACTTTAATAGGAATTACCACACAAGAGCAAGTTCTTGAGACTATATATGAGAGACTAGAAGTTCTATTTCTTTTAGTAGGAATGATGATGATAGTTTTACTTGTTTCAGAAACTGGACTATTTCAATGGTTTGCAATTAAAGTTGCTCAACTTGTTAGAGGAGAGCCATTCAAGTTAATAGTGCTTTTATCAGTTGTAACAGCTTTATGTTCTGCATTTTTAGATAATGTTACAACAATATTACTTATGGCACCAGTATCAATATTGTTGGCAAAGCAGTTAAAATTAGATCCATTTCCATTTGTAATAACAGAAGTTATGTCGGCAAATATAGGAGGTTTAGCTACTTTAATAGGGGATCCTACTCAACTTATTATTGGAGCTGAAGGAAAATTAACTTTCAATGAATTTTTATTTAATACAGCACCAGTAGCTGCACTTTCAATGATATCTCTATTAGCAACAGTATATTTTATGTATGCAAAAGATATGAAAGTATCTAATGAATTAAAAGCTAAGATTATGGAATTGGACTCAAGTAGATCATTGAAAGATATAAAACTTTTAAAACAATCAATGATAATATTTTCGTTAGTAATAATTGGTTTTATATTAAATAATTTTGTTGATAAAGGACTTGCAATGATATCTTTATCCGGAGCTGTTTTATTAGCTTTGGTTGCTAAAAAGAAACCAAAAGAAATGTTTGAAGGAGTAGAATGGGAAACTCTATTCTTTTTCATAGGTTTATTTATGATGATAAAAGGAATTGAAAATCTTGATATAATTAAATATATTGGAGATAAAATGATAAATTTAACAGAGGGAAAATTTGCAGGAGCTATATTCTCAACAATGTGGATGTCTGCTATATTTACATCAATTATTGGAAATGTTGCTAATGCAGCAACTTTCTCAAAAATTTTACATATCATGATTCCATCTTTTGATTCTCTTGGAGCAACAAAAGCATTTTGGTGGGCATTGTCATTTGGTTCGTGTTTAGGAGGAAATTTAAGTTTATTAGGTTCTGCAACAAATGTTGTTGCTGTTGGAGCTGCTGAAAAAGCTGGATGTAAGATAAATTTTGTTCAATTTTTTAAATTTGGTGGCTTAATAGCCATAGAAAATTTAATAATAGCAAGTGTTTATATTTATTTTAGATACTTATAATTTTAAAGCAGAATAATTTTTATAAAAAAAGTCTCTTGACAGCCGTATGAGTTCTACGAGCTTAATGAACACAGGCTCTTCGAACTAATACGGACGTCAGAGATTAATTTTCTCTACTTATTTTTTATACTTTTCTATACAATAAACAAAAAGCCGTAAAAAATTTTACGGCTTAATTTTTTATAAGTTCTAAATATTTAAGTTAGATGATCTCCATTTTTTATTTTCCACTTCTTCAGAGTATCTTGCTAAAACAAACATTAAATCTGATAATCTGTTAACATATTTTTGAATAAGAGGATTTAAACCAGGTTCTTGAGCAGTAAGAGATACAATTCTTCTTTCAGCTCTTCTGACTACTGTTCTAGCAACATGAAAGTAAGCAGCTACTCCGTCATCACCAGGTAGTATAAAATGTGTTAGAGGAGGTAATTTTTGGTTATACTCATCTATATACTCTTCTAACAATTTGATATCATCTTCTTTGATTTGATCTTTCATCATTTCTTTACCTTTTTCATCACTGGCTAAGAAACCACCAAGAACAAGCATTTTATTTTGTATTCCTTTTAATCTATCTTTCATAACTTTATTTTTTGTATGAAATCTTGCAAGTCCTATAAAAGAAGATGCCTCATCGATGCAACCATAAGATTCAACTTTTAGACTATCTTTTCTAGCTGCACTACCACCAAGTAAGTCAGTTTCTCCTTTATCTCCTCTTTTAGTATAAACTTTTGTAATATTAACATATTTTTTTTCTTCCATTATTACCTCCACTAGAATGGGAACTCATCATCAACATCTGCTCCAGAATGTTCCTCAAAACTTGGTTCTTCAATATGATTATTTGTATTATTTTTATTGCCAGCAGGAGCTGAATAACTATTGTTTGAATAAGAACCTTCACTAGTTCCCTTGCTTTCTCCAAATTCAACATTATCAACTATTACATTATAGGTAGTAAGCTTTTTACCTTCACTTTCATATTGGCTCATTTGTAGAGAACCTTTTAATAATATTTTTCTACCTTTTCTAAAGTATTCACCAACAAATTCAGCCGTTTTACCAAAAGCAACACAATTTATAAAATCAGCCGTTTTATTTTCTCCAGAAGAGAAAGGTCTGTCAACAGCTACTGAAAATCTAGAATAAGCATTTCCACTTTGGCCATATTTTAATTCAGGATCTCTTGTAAGTCTTCCATTCAATATAACTACGTTCATTTTAACCTCCTAGTATATAAGAAATTTCATTATTTTTTAATTTTAATATTAATTTAAGATAAGAGAAAGTTGTTAACTTTAAATAATTAATATATTTCTATAAAATGAAAAAAGGCTATTGCAAATATTCAAAATTAAGAAAAAATGCAATAGCCTTAAAAAAGACTATAAATCACGTGGAACAAATACTGGAGCTCCAACTCCTTCTTTAGCTTCAACTATAATTCTAACGAATTGTAGATTAATTAGCACTTTTTCTTTTTCATCTGTTTCAATTAAAACAAAGTTATCACTCACATCTAAAATAGTAGCATCTTCAAATTTATGATTTACTGTTGAGATGTGACATTTTTTCCAACCTAATTTTGCAACCAATTCTTTCATAATAAAGCCTCCCTACAAAACTAAAATTAATATGATATATTTTACCATTTCTTTTAAGAAAAAAAAAGAAAAATTTAAAAATTAATTATACATTTCTTCTAATCTAGCTTGAATATTTTCATCTTCTAAATATTCATCATAAGTCATCATTTTATCAACGACACCTTTAGGAGTAATTTCAATTATTCTATTAGCAACTGTTTGAATAAATTCGTGGTCATGTGCTCCAAATAAAATTGTTCCATTAAATTTTATAAGAGCCTTGTTTAAAGATGTAATAGATTCCAAATCTAAGTGGTCACTAGGGTTATCAAATAATAATACATTTGCCCCAGAAAGCATTAATTTTGATAACATACATCTAACTTTTTCTCCTCCTGATAAAACGGAAACTTTTTTCAATGTTTCATCACCAGAGAATAACATTCTACCTAAGAAACCTCTTATAAATGCTTCGTGTTCATCTGGAGAATATGGTCTTAACCAATCAATTAAATTCAAATTAGAATTGTTAAAGTATTGGCTATTATCTCTTGGCATATATGCTTGACTCGTTGTAACTCCCCAAGTATATGAACCAGAATCAGGCTCTATTTCTCCAGATAAGATAGACAATAGAGTAGTTTTTACTAGGTCATTTTTAGCTAAGAAAACAACTTTATCCCCAGTTTCAATTGTAAATGATACATTATCTAGAACTTTAACTCCATCTATTGTTTTTGTTAGATTTTCAACTTTTAACATATTGTTTCCAGCTTCTCTATCTGATTTAAATTCAACAAATGGATATTTTCTGTTAGACATTTGCATATCTTCAAGTTGTAATTTTTCTAATTGTTTCTTTCTTGAAGTAGCTTGTTTAGACTTAGAGGCGTTAGCACTAAATCTAGCAATAAATTCTTGTAATTCTTGTCTTTTTTGTTCCAATTTTTTGTTTTTATTGTTGATTAGAGTTTTCATAAGCTCATTTGATTCATACCAGAAATCATAGTTTCCAACGTACATTTTAATTTTTCCGTAATCAATATCTGTAATATGAGTACAAACTTTATTTAAAAAGTGTCTATCGTGTGATACAACAATAACTGTTGAATTTTCAAGACCCATAATAAAGTTTTCTAACCAAGCTATTGCTTTAACATCAAGACCGTTTGTAGGCTCGTCTAAAAGTAGTACATCTGGCTCTCCGAAAAGTGCTTGTGCAAGTAAAACTTTTACTTTTTCAGGTTCTGTTAATTCTTTCATTAATTTGTGGTGTAAGTCTGCTCCAATTTTTAATCCCATAAGTAAAGTTTCAGCTTCAGTTTCGGCTTCCCAACCGTTTAGCTCAGCAAACTCTCCTTCAAGTTCAGAAGCTCTCATACCATCTTCGTCAGTAAAATCTTCTTTTGCATAAATAGCATTTTTTTCTACCATTATATCCCATAATTTTTTATTTCCCATTAAAACAACATTCAAAACTTCTTCTTCTTCGTATTGGAAGTGATCTTGTTTTAAAACAGACATTCTTTTTGTTTTTTCAAAAATAACTTCTCCCTCAGTTGCTTCTAATTCTCCAGAAAGTATTTTAACAAATGTTGACTTTCCAGCTCCGTTAGCTCCTATAACTCCATAGCAGTTTCCAGGAGTAAATTTTAAATTTACATCTTCAAATAATTTTCTACCTGAAAATCTCATTCCAAGATTAGCAGTTGCTATCATTAATATCAAACCTCCATATTTTTTGTTTCTTACACATTATAACATATAATCCAATATTTCTATTCTATTTTTTTGATTTATTAGAAAATTAGGTAAATTACAATAGTAAGTTTTTCATTATTAATAAAAATTATAAATAAATAAAGTCTTCTGACAGTTGTATGAGTTCTACGAGCTCAATAAACACAGGATCTTTAAACAAATATGGACGTCAGAGAGTAATTTTGCTATTTAATTTTATACTTTTTAAATAAGCATAAAATATAAAACCTAATTTTTTATTTTATAAAGAATATGATATAATTAAATGTTAAGAATAAAATGTTGAGGTATGTTATGAAATACGATTTTAAAAGTTTAGAAAAAGTTGTAAAAGAAAAAGTTAGTCTAAAAAGATTTAAACATATAATGGGTGTTGTTGAAATGGCAACAAGACTTGCAAAATTAAATAATGCGGATATTGAAAAATGTCAAATAGGTTCTCTTTTACATGACATTGCAAAAGAAATGGATATAGATTGGATGAAAAAAGTTTGTAGAGAAAATTATATGAATGATTTGACAGAAGAAGATTTAGAAAATAATGAAATTTTACATGGTTTTGCTGGAGCTTATTGGGTAGAAAATAATTTGGGAATAAAAGATACAGATATATTAAATGCAATTAAATATCATACTATTGGTTGTGAAAAAATGAATTTAGTATCAAAAATTGTATATATTTCAGATGCAATAGAACTTGGAAGAAATTATCCAGATGTTGTTGAAATTAGAGAGGAAACTTATAGAAATTTAGATAAAGGAATACTTCTAGAAATAGAAAAAAACGAAAAATTTTTAAAAAGTATTGGTAAAAAGCAACATATCAATACAGTAAAAATGAAAAATGAAATTTTAAAGGAGGCATGATGGCTTATATAAATATAGAAAAAGATCTTTTAAAAATAAAAAAAATTTTAAAAGATGTAAAATGTTTATCTTTTAGACAAGTATCAAGTCTTTTAGATTGGTCTCCTAAAAAGAGAAAAGATAACAATATAATTATAATGTCTTGGGTTGAACAAGGAGATTTAGCCTTAGATAAAAATAATAAACTTGTTTTGCCAGATGATACAAAGTTTATTAAAGGAATATTTAGAATAATAAAAAACAAATTTGCTTTTGTAGATGAAATAGATAGTGAAGATAAAAAGGGAATATTTATTCCCAAAGAATATTTTGCTACAGCTCTTGATGGAGATACCGTACTTGTTGAAATATTAAAAGATAAAACAAGTGATAGAGGAGCAGAAGGAAGAGTTTTAAAAATAATAGAAAGAAGAAAAAATATTGCTGTAGGAATATTAGATATGAATAAAAACTTTTCTTTTGTTATACCGACAAACTCTTTAGGAAAAGATATCTATATTCCAAAATCAAAATTAGGAAATGCTAAGGATAGAGATTTAGTAGCAGTAGAAATAACTTTTTGGGGAGATGAAAGTAGAAAGCCGGAAGGAAAAGTTATAAAATGTTTGGGCTCAGCCAATGACAGTGATAATATGATAGAAGCATTAATCTTTAGAGAAGGCTTAAGTGAAACTTTTTCAGATGAAGCTATGAATGAAGTTAAAACTATAATTAATAACGAAAAGATAACTTATAAAAATAGAAAAGATTTAACTAAGCTATCAATTATAACAATAGATGGAGCAGATGCAAAAGATTTGGACGATGCTGTTTATGTTGAAAAGTTGGAAAATTCAAACTATAGACTAATTGTCTCTATTGCTGATGTATCTCACTATGTAAAAAAAGACTCGGCTCTTGATATAGAAGCAAGAGAAAGAGGGAACTCAGTTTATTTGGTAGATAGAGTATTGCCAATGTTTCCAAAAGAAATATCAAACGGTATTTGTTCTTTAAATGAAAAAGAAGAAAAGCTAACTTTTTCTTGTGATATGGAAATAGATAAAAATGGGAATGTTGTAAATTATGAGGTCTATAAGTCGGTAATTAAATCTGTTCACAGAATGACTTATTCCGATGTTAATAAAATATTGAATGATGACCAAGAATTAAAAAATAAATATATCGATATTTACCATATGTTAAAAGAGATGCTTGAATTATCAAAAATATTAAGGGAAAAGAAATATGTAAGAGGAAGCATAGATTTTGAATTGCCGGAAATAAAAGTTATGCTTGATGAAAATAAGAAAGTTATGAAAGTAGATCTAAGAGAAAGAGGAGAAGCAGAAAAGATAATAGAAGATTTTATGATAGTTGCAAATGAGAGTGTAGCTGAAAGAACCTATTGGATGGAACTTGCTTCTATATACAGAACTCATGAAAAGCCAAACAGAGAAAAAATATATAGATTAAATGAAATATTGGCAAAGTTTGGATATAAAATTCCAAATATAGATAATGTCCATCCTAAGCAATTTCAAGAAATTATTGAAAAATCAAGAAATAAAGATGTTAGTATGCTAGTTCATAAAATGATTTTGACCTCTTTAAAACAAGCAAAATATACAGTAGAAGATATAGGACATTTTGGGCTATCTTCATCACATTACACTCACTTTACATCACCAATTAGGAGATATGCTGATTTGTTAGTTCATAGGGTCTTATTTTCTAGTATAGATGAAAGCGTGAAAACTTTAAAAGCTTCACTTTTAGAAGAGATAGCTAATCATATATCGAAAACAGAAAGAATTGCTATGAGAGCCGAAGATGAAAGTGTAAAAATAAAATTAGTTGAATATATGAGAGCTAAAGTTGGATCTGTATTCGAAGTTATGGTTACAGGCTTTAGTCAAAGAAAAGTTTTTTTTGAAACAGAAGAACATATTGAATGTAGTTGGGATGTAACAACGGCAAAACATTTTTATGAATTTGATGAAGAACATTACTGTATGTTTGATAGAGATGATAAAGAAATTGTATTTAATTTAGGAGATAAATTAGAAGTTCTTCTTGAAAAAGTTGACATGTTTAATTTAGAAATAGTTGTTAGTCCGACATCACTTTAAAATAAAAAATATAAAGATAAAAGATAGAGGTGAAATATGATAATTGCAAACAATAAAAAAGCTTTTTTTGATTATTTCATAGAAGATAGATATGAAGCTGGAATAGAACTTAAAGGTAGTGAAGTAAAATCTATAAAAGCTGGAAAAGTTAGTATTAAAGAATCTTTTGTGAGAATAATAAATGATGAAATTTATATAATGGGAATGTCGGTTGTTCCATGGGAGTTTGGAAGTGTTTATAATCCAGAAGAAAGAAGAGTTAGAAAGTTATTGTTACATAAAAAAGAAATAAAAAAAATACATGAAAAGGTAAAAATTAAAGGTTATACGATAGTTCCTATAGATGTTCATTTATCAAAAGGCTATGTGAAAATTCAAATTGCCATAGCAAAAGGAAAGAAAAATTATGACAAGAGGGAAAGTATAGCTAAGAAAGATCAAGAAAGAAATATAAAAAGAGAATTTAAAACTAATAATAGATAAAATTGACTATTTGTGATATAATTCTTTAAATATAATCAAATGTTTTTAGGGAGAGTTAAATGAAAAGAAAAGTTATTTTTTTACTTATCTTATCGGCAATAATAACAAATTCATATGCAGAAACTGTTACTTCAGATGCAGATGAAGTTGTAATAGATTTAAATGAAAATACTCTAACTTCAGATAATGGAGTAAAAGTAACAAATGGGACTATGAGTGCTTTATTTTATAAACTTAAGAGAGATCCTGCTACAGGTGAAATGTTTTTTTCGGATAATGCTCTTATAAATATAGATCAACCAACGGGAAATATAAAGATTGAAACTGAAAAAGGAAATGTTTCACAAAAGAATGAAAAAGGAGAGTTTTATAATAGTTTTGCCTATATGAATGTGGCTAAAACTACTGGGGCAGAAGCTCCTAATGATAGAGTTTTTTTTGGAAGTCCTTATATAAAATATGAGAATGAGAACATATATGCAAAAGATGCTTGGGTAACAACTGATTTTAAAATAGTAAACTTCCCTAAAGAACCAAGTAAAGCGGGGTATCATTTATTATCTTCTGATATGTTTATAGAGCCAGATAAACAAATAACCTTAAAAAATACTAATTTATATATAAAAGGAAAAGATATTACTCCTTTTAATTTCCCTTGGTTTAGAGCAAATATTCGTAAAGATTCTAAAGTACCTTTATTTGTAACAATTCAATCATCAGATGATTATGGAACAGCAACATCTATGGGAGTTCTATATGGAAATAGAGGAGATAAGTTTAGAGGAGGAATTTCTCCAAAATTTGCAGATAAAATGGGTTGGTTAATAGGTAGATGGGAAAACTGGTATAAAACTGACACAATGGGAGAAACAAGAGTAAATATAGATGATCTTTTGCTAATATCTAAAGCAAAGAAAAATTCTGAAAATAGATTAGAAATCTCAGACTATGAAAAAAAACATAAAAGATATAAAGTAGAAGTTAGTCATAAATATAATGGAGAAAATGGAAGTTTTGATTTTACATCTCAAAACTCTACTAGAAGCATGGTAAGTAGTTTATCAGATGTAATGGAAAAATATGATAATAACAATGTATACAAATCTTTAAAAATGGATAGATATAAATTTGATAAAAATATAGGTTTTTATAATTTGAATGCCAATTTGTATAATTTAGGAGAAGCAAAAGATCTAAGTTTTTCTGGGAAAATGAACTTAGTTAGTGATAAGAAAGCCTATGGCTTAATTGTTTATGATAAAGTTGATGATATTTCGTTCGATTCAAGTATAGATCATGATTTATACACTAATCTAGCTATGAAGAAAGACAATGATAAGTATACTTTAACTACAAGTTATGATTATTTACATGACTTAGACCCTGGATCAACTTCAAATGATTTAATGTCAAAAAATGAAAGAATAAAAGCAGACTTAATACATAAAGAAAATGGAGCTAGTATTTCATTTGACAAAAGAAATGGTGATGATTTTAGAAGATTTAGCTTATGGGAAGAAGATATAAATACAACAACAAAACATAAGAATGTTTTAGGTATAGATGTAAATTATACTCCAACTACTATTGCAAAATATGAACTTAATAACTTTGAAAATATAACAGCATCTTTAGGAAACTATAAAGCTGGAAACTATATTTTTACACCAACAGTTTCATATAAGGCTCTTAATAGAAAATTAGATACAGTTAGAGACAATTATAGAAGTGTTATTTTGGGAGATAATAGAACAGCAGAGTACAATAGATTTGAGAATATAATTTCTGAGGATAGTCTTGAAAGAAGAGCAGATCTTAATCTGAAAAATGACAATGAAATTTATAGAGTAGCTATTGGTAAAACTGATTCAGAAGTTTGGTCTAGAGAAGGACTTTTTGATGATAGTTATAAAGATTATGTGAATAAATCTAAATTTTATGAAGTTGAATTAGGTAGACAAAATATTGAACTTGGAAATTTTGGGAAACTTGGATTAGATGGTACATTTAGAGAAGATAAATACGATGCTTCAAGTGATAAGTCTAACTCTATTAATTTGAAAATGAATAATGATTTATATTTATATAAAAGCCAAAATTTAAATGTTACAAATAAATTTAAAGCCGAATTTCAAAAGTATTCTTTCTCTGGAGAAAAAAATAATGAAGAAAGAAGACTTTATACGAAGAAAAATTATATAAAATTAGATAATAGTGTTGATATTGAGACTAAAAATGTTAATACTACTTATGATATAGGATATAAAGAAACAAAAAATCCATATGGTTTAAAAAATAAAAGTGGAGAAGAATTTTCAACAGGTTTAAAATTTAAGTTTGATAATGATAATAAATTAAGTTTAAATTATAAAAACAATAAAAGGTTTACTGATAAGACAAGAAGTCAAAAAAATATAAATGATTTTTCTGAAGAAAATTATTCATTTGATTATGAAACAAAAAAACATGAATTAGGTTTTTCTAATACAAATATTGATTTTAAAGCTGATGATTTTATTACAACTACAGACTTTAAAGAAAATATTAACGAACATAGAATAAAATATGCTTATAAATTTGATAATAGTAAATTAACAACATCTTATGCTCAAGGTAGTGATAAATTAAAAACAGAAGATGATAAATATTTAAACAGAAAAAATAGAGAATATACTGTTTTATACAATATTTATGGAGATGTAGAAAAAGATTTCTACGGTTCATATAAGACTTATAGATATGGTAATTCTCGTTCTGAAGATGAAATTAGAAATACAGATGTTTATAGATTTTCATTTGATTATAGAGATAAGAGATTTGAAGAAGAAGAACTTATGAAATATGCAACCCTTGAGTATGAAAAACCAAATGAACAAGTTACTTCAGAAGATATTGCTAATATTAGAAGTGTTTTAGATAGAAGACAAGAATATAATAGAAACTTTATGTTTACAAAAATTTCTGATGAAAGTTTTAGATTAGGAAATTATAAGAAAACGTTTAATGGGTATGTAAAACTTGAAAAAAATAATTTAAGATATTCTAAGACAGGAAACTTAAAGGACTCACTATCAAAATTTGAAGGTGGATTGACTTATTCATACAATAGATTAGGAGTAGGATATAAATTTACTGAAAAATCTAGTTGGAAAAAAAGAACAGGAGATTATACTTGGAGTAAAGATACAAGACAACATGAGTTAAGTGCTTTTGCTAAAGTTGGAAAACCAAGTGAAGGTTGGAGAGTAAAAACTTATGCAATGTTTTATGATAATTTTAATGACCAAGATAAAGCTAAAAACAGAAAAAATTCTCTTGATAGTATAGGAATTGAAATAGGAAAAGAAATGGGATTCTACGAATGGGCAATCTCTTATGAAAATAGATATAAAGTTTCTTCTAGAGATTATGAATGGAGAGCAGGAATACACTTTACATTGTTAACATTCCCAAATAATTCATTGTTTGGTGCTGGAGCAAAAAATGGTGGTGGAACTTCTTCAACAAAACCTGATGGATACCTACTTGATAAACCAAGTCAATTAAAAAACAGTTATTAAGATTGAATAATTAATATAAAATATAAAACTATAATATATAAATAAAATTTAAAAAGTGAATGATATAGAAATAGAAAATTATAAGGAGGAAATATGCTAATAAGTATTAACGGTGAAAAGAAAGAGTATAATAATAATATAAATATGTTTGAGATAGCAAAAGGAATAAGTAATTCACTTGCTAAAAAATCAGTTGGAGCAAAAGTAGATGGAAAAAATGTAGATATGTTCTATGTCTTAGATCATGATGCTACAGTGGAATTTATTGATATGGATAGTCCAGAAGGAGAAGATATAATCAGACACTCAACAGCTCACTTAATGGCTCAAGCTGTTATGAGACTTTATCCAGAAACAAAAGTTACAATAGGACCAGTAGTTGATTATGGATTTTATTATGACTTCGATCCAGTAGAACAATTTACAGAAGAAGATATTCAAAAAATTGAAGATGAAATGAAAAGAATAGTGAAAGAAAATATAAAATTAGAAAAATATGTATTACCTAGAGATGAAGCTTTAGAATACTTTAGAGATGTGGATAAAAATAAGTATAAAGTTGAGATAGTTGGGGCTATTCCTCAAACAGAAGAAGTATCATTCTATAAACAAGGCGATTTTACAGATCTTTGTAGAGGAACACATGTACCATCTACAGGTTATTTAAAAGCATTTAAATTAAGAGGAGCTGCTGGGGCATATTGGAGAGGTAACTCAAAAAATAAAATGTTACAAAGAATATATGGATATTCTTTCTCAAATGAAGCTAGATTAAAAGCACATTTAAAATTTATGGAAGAAGCTGAAAAAAGAGACCACAGAAAATTAGGAAAAGAATTAGAATTATTCTTTATTAGTGAGTATGGACCAGGTTTTCCATTTTTCTTGCCAAAAGGTATGATATTTAGAAATGTGTTGATTGATTTATGGAGAAAAGAACACGATAAAGCAGGATATCAACAATTGGAAACACCTATAATGCTAAATAAAGAATTATGGGAAACTTCAGGACACTGGTTCAATTATAGAGAAAATATGTACACTTCAGAAATTGATGAATTAGAATTTGCTATAAAACCGATGAACTGTCCAGGAGGAGTATTATCATTTAAACATCAATTACATTCATATAAAGATCTACCGGCAAGACTTGCTGAACTAGGAAAAGTACATAGACATGAATTTTCTGGAGCCTTACATGGACTTATGAGGGTAAGATCATTTACTCAAGATGACTCTCATATATTTATGACACCTGATCAAGTTCAAGATGAAATAATTGGGGTAGTAAATCTTATAGATAAATTTTATAGTAAATTATTTGGTTTTGAATACGAAATAGAATTATCAACAAAACCAGAAAAAGCAATAGGATCTCAAGAAATTTGGGATATGGCTGAAGCTGCTCTTGCAGGGGCATTGGATAAATTGGGAAGAAAGTATAAAATTAATCCAGGAGATGGAGCTTTCTATGGTCCTAAATTAGATTTTAAAATAAAAGATGCTATTGGAAGAATGTGGCAATGTGGAACTATCCAATTAGATTTCAATTTACCAGAAAGATTCGATGTAACTTATATTGGTGAAGATGGAGAAAAACATAGACCAGTAATGTTACACAGAGTTATTTATGGTTCAATAGAAAGATTTATAGGAATATTAATAGAACACTATGCAGGAGCATTCCCTATGTGGCTTGCACCGGTTCAAGTTAAAGTTTTAACTCTTAACGATGAATGTATTCCTTATGCAAAACAAGTTATGGATAAATTACAAGAATTAGGAATAAGAGCAGAGCTTGATGATAGAAATGAAACAATAGGATATAAGATAAGAGAAGCAAATGGTAGATATAAAATACCTATGCAACTTATAATTGGAAAAAATGAAGTTGAAAATAATCAAGTAAATATAAGAAGATTTGGTTCTACAGAACAAGAAGCTAAGTCTCTTGAAGAATTTTATAATTTGGTTGTTGATGAAGCAGCTATAAAATTTGATAAATAAAATAAATTATAAAAGAAAAAAGTCCCTTGAATGTAGTACAGTCAAGGGACTTTTATTAATTCTATAGGAAAGTATAAAATTAAATAACAAAATTGGTCTCTGATGTCCGTATTAGTTCTGAGAGCCTATGTTCATTGAGCTTGCAGAACTCATAGGACTGTCGAGGTAAAACTAACCAAATTTTTCTACGGCTTTTATAGTTAGTACTTTTATTTTAGAAAAATCATCGATATTACTAAAAATATTATTACTACAACAACTGCCGGAAGAACATGAGTTTGAAGAATTACAAGATGAGCAACCTCCACCACAACCAGAACTTGCTTTGGATTTACAACAATCCATATCTTCATTTAATTTTTCTCTTTTTATGAAATCATCATAGTTTTCAAGATAACCTTTTTCAGTTAAATTTTGAAAAATATTTTCTAAAGTATTTTTATCTATTCCAAAATTTTTCATTATAGCATTTTCACTAAAAACAGATGCTGACAATAAAAATTTTATAATTTTTATTTCTAATTCTGACATTTGAGCTCCTTTCTATTTTATTTTTCTATAGGAAAGTATAAAATTAAATGCTTATTAGTCTCTGACGTTCATATTAGTTCGAAAAGCCTGTGTTTATTGAGCTCGTAGAACTCATACGGCTGTCAAGAGAGCTTTTTATTTAGTATAGCATTAAAAATTGGAAAAAAAAAGATAAATATGATAAAATAAAGAAAGATTTTTATCAAAAACTATAAGGAGCGAATAGTGGACTTAACTATTTTTAAAGGAATAATAATGGGTTTAATACTATCATTGCCTTTTGGTCCTGTTGGTATATATTGCATGGAACTGACCATTCGTGAAGGAAAATGGAAAGGATATATTACTGCTTTAGGAATGGTAACAATTGATGTAGTATATTCAGGAGTGGCTTTGATTTTTTTAACAAGAGTAAAAGATTATATTATAAAATATGAAAATTATCTTTCTTTAGTCATAGGAATATTTTTATTGATAATTTCTGTAAGAAAACTTATGAATAAAGTTGAAATAAATGAAATTAAAATTGATTTTAAAAGTATATTACAAAATTATTTGACAGGGTTGGGCTTTGCAATTGTAAATATATCAAGCATTTTAATAATTGCATCTGTATTTACAGTATTAAGAGTATTGCAACCAGAAATTCCACTAAAAAAGACTGTTATAGAAACTTTAATAGGAGTTGGGACAGGTGGAATGAGTTTATGGTTTTTAACTTGTACTTTGATAACACATTTTAAAAAATTGTTTAGTGAAGAAAAAGTAATAAAGGCTATAAAGATAGCAAATATAATGATATTTGTTTTAGCACTTATTTTAATTATAATATCATTAAAAAAGTTAATTTTATGCTTTTAAGTAAATAAAGAAAGGAAATAAATGGGAAACACAAATAATATTACAGATGAATTAAAAAAGTATTTAGAATTTAAAGAAGAAAATAAAGGAAAGAAAATAGGAGTTGCAATGAGTGGAGGAGTTGATAGCTCAACGGTTGCATATATTCTAAAACAACAAGGATACGATATTTTTGGTGTTACAATGAAGACTTTCAAAGATGAAGATTCTGATGCAAAAAAAGTCTGTGATGATTTAGGAATAGAGCATTATGTTTTAGATGTTAGAGATGAATTTAGAGAAAAGGTAATGGATTATTTTGTAAACGAATATATGAATGGGAGAACTCCTAATCCTTGTATGGTTTGCAATAGACATATAAAATTTGGAAAGCTTCTTGATTTTATAATAGAAAAAGGTGCAGATTTTATGGCAACAGGTCACTATACTAGGTTAAAAAAAGGTTTTCTTAGTGTTGGAGATGATGCAAACAAAGATCAAGTATATTTTTTGTCTCAAATAAAAAAAGAGAAGCTATCAAAGATAATGTTTCCTGTAGGGGATTTAGAAAAACCAAAACTTAGAGAACTTGCAAAATTTCTTGGAGTTAGAGTCTACTCAAAGAAAGATTCACAAGAAATATGTTTTGTTGATGATGGAAAACTAAAAGAATTTTTAATAGAGAAAACACAAGGTGAAGCAGAAAAAGTTGGAAATATAGTTGATAAAACAGGGAAAATCTTAGGAAAACATAAAGGTTTTTCATTTTATACTATTGGACAAAGAAAAGGTTTAGGGATTTCAACAGAAGAGCCTTTATATGTTTTAGAATTTGATAAAAAAACAAATTCTATAATAGTTGGAAATAATGAAGATTTACAAAAAGATGAATTGATAGCAACAAACTTAAATTTATTTTTAGTTAATTCAATAGAAAGTCTAGATGGTTTAGAGTGCTTTGCAAAAACTAGATCAAGAGATATTTTACATAAATGTGTATTAACAAAAATTGGAGATAAATTTAAAGTAAAATTTATAGAAAATAAAGTTAGAGCAGTTACACCTGGACAAGGAATAGTTTTTTATAATGCTGAAGGAATTGTAATAGCCGGAGGCTTTATTGAAAAATAATATATTAAAATTTTAAGGAGAGATGTACAGAATGAAATTTTTTGAAGAATTTAAGTCATTTGTAATGAGAGGAAACCTAATAGATATGGCTGTTGGGGGAATCATAGGGGGTGCTTTTGGAAAGATAGTGACTAGTCTTGTTAATGATGTAATAATGCCAATATTTGGAATTATTTTAGGTAACATAGATATATCTAGTCTTGAATATAAAATAGGCACTCCAGTTGAAGGAGTTGAACAAGCTGCAATAAGATACGGAATGTTTTTACAAGATGTAATAAACTTTTTAATTATAGCTTTTTGTATCTTTATTTTTATCAAAATAATGAATAAATTACATAAAAAGAAAGAAGAAGCACCAGCTCCACCAAAACCATCAAATGAAGAAATATTATTAACAGAAATTAGAGATGCTTTAAATAATATTGCTAAAAAATAAAAAGTAAAAAAAGTCTCTTGACAGCCGTATGAGTTCTATGAACTCAATAAACACAGGTTATTTGAACTAATACGGACGTCAGAGACTAATTTTATTATATTTTTAAATATACAACCTTAATTAATTTTGTTTAGTAGTACTATTTTTGATTTCATTAACAACTTTTTTAACTTTTTTTTGTGCTTTAGTTTTTATTTCTTTTATATTTTTATCTTCTGAGATTTCTTTCTTTAAATCTGCTGTTTTTTCCTCTAAAGTTGTTTTCATATCTTTCATATCTTTTTTCATCTTATCCATCTTTTCAGTAGAACATGCATGACCAGAGCAACAATCAGATTTTTTATCTCCGCAACAACAATCATGTTTTTTTTCACTAGAGCAACAATCAGTTTTTGTGTCAGCAGAACAACAATCTTGAGCATTTACAACTCCACTAATACTTAAAACAAGACCTAAACAAATCATTAATTTTTTCATAAAAAAACCTCCTTAAAATTTTTTCAAATACATAATATAATTTTATTTTATATATGTCAAACTTATATTGAAACAAAATTTTAGCTCTTTACAATTTTAAAGACATAGCATATAATAGATAATATAAAAAACACTTGTTTTTTTATTTTTAAAACATTTTAGACTATTTATGAAGTTTTTAAGTCTAAAAAATAAGAAAAAGATATTTTGGATAAAGAATTTAAGAATTTGTGATATAATAAGCTGATATAGTAAAAAAATTAAGGAGTTAAAAATTATGAAAGTAGCTTTAGATGCTATGAGTGGAGATTTTGCCCCTTTCTCGACAATAAAAGGTGCTATTGAAGCTTTAGAAGAAAATGAAAAATTAAATATTATTTTAGTTGGAAAAAAAGAAATTGTAGAAGAAGAATTAAAGAAATATAAGTACGACGATTCAAGGTTAGAGATTGAAAATGCAGATGATGTTATAGAAATGACAGATGATCCTATAAAAGCTGTTAAAGATAAAAAAAATTCATCTATGAATGTTTGTATTGATTTGGTAAAAAATGGAAGAGCTCAAGCTTCTGTTTCTTGTGGAAATACAGGAGCTTTACTTGCTAGTAGTCAGTTAAAACTAAAAAGAATAAAAGGTGTCTTAAGACCAGCAATAGCTGTCTTATTTCCTAATAAAAAAGGGGAAGGAACTTTATTTTTAGATTTAGGAGCAAATGCAGATTCAAAACCAGAATTTTTAAATCAATTTGCAATAATGGGTTCTAAATATATGGAAGTATTTTTAAATAAAAAAAATCCAAAAGTTGCACTTCTAAATATAGGAGAAGAAGAGAGTAAGGGAAATGAACTTACTAGAGAAACTTATAATTTATTAAAAGAAAATAAAGATATTAATTTTGCTGGGAATATAGAAAGTACTAGAATAATGGATGGTGAAGTTGACGTTGTTGTAACAGATGGTTTCACTGGAAATATTTTATTAAAAACAACAGAGGGAATAGGGAAATTTATATTTCATATAGTTAAAGAATCTATTTTAGAAAGTTTAATTTCTAAAATAGGAGCATTATTAATAAGAGGTTCTATGAAAAAAGTTAAAAAGAAAATTGATGCTTCAGAGTATGGAGGAGCTATTTTCTTAGGCTTAAATGAGTTATCTATAAAAGCACATGGAAATTCTGATGATAGAGCAATAAAAAATGCTTTAAAAGTAGCTGGGAAATTTATAGAATCTAAATTTATTGAAGAATTAAGAAAAATAATGGAGGTATAAAATTGATAAATGTTGGAATAAAAGGAATGGGGTACTATGTTCCAGAAAATATAGTTACAAATTTTGATCTAGAAAAAATTGTTGAAACAAGTGATGAGTGGATTAGAACGAGAACTGGTATAGAGGAAAGAAGATTTGCAGACAAAGATGAAGCTACTTCTGATTTAGCATATAAAGCGGCTTTAAAAGCATTAGAAAATGGAAAAATTAATAAAAATGATATTGATTTAATAATTCTTGCAACTTGTACACCAGACTATATGGCTCAGGGAGCTGCATGTTTAGTACAACATAAGCTAGGCTTAACTAATATACCTTGTTTTGATATTAATGCAGCTTGTAGTGGATTTATTTATGGGCTTTCAGTTGCACATTCTATGGTTAGTGCTAAAATTTTTAAAAATATTTTAGTTATAGGAGCAGAAACATTATCAAGAATAATAGATATGCAAGATAGAAATACTTGTGTACTATTTGGAGATGGAGCAGGAGCGGCTATTGTAGGAGAAGTTGAAGAAGGTTATGGAATCTTAGGTTTTTCAATAGGAGCTGAAGGTGAAGATGATATGATACTTAAGATACCAGCTGGAGGAACAAAGAAACCAAACAATGAAGAAACAATAAAAAATAGAGAAAACTTCTTGGTTATGAATGGTAAAGAAGTATTTAAATTTGCAGTAAAAGTATTACCTAAAGTTACCTTGGAGGCTTTAGAAAATGCAAAGTTAAATGTTAATGATTTAAATATGATATTCCCACATCAGGCAAATTTAAGAATAATAGATTCTGCTTCAAAAAGAATGGGATTCCCATTAGAAAAATTTTATATAAACTTAAATAAATATGGGAATACTTCTGCAGCTTCAGTAGGAGTAGCTTTGGGAGAAGCTTTAGAAAAAGGTTTAGTAAAAAAAGGAGATAATATAGCTTTAACTGGATTTGGAGCAGGACTTACTTATGGTTCTGTTGTTATGAAGTGGGCATATTAATTTTATAGAGTAAAAAAATGGAACAACAAGGAGGAATAAAATGTCAAAAATAGCTTTTGTTTATCCAGGACAAGGAACACAATATGTCGGAATGGGAAAAGAACTATATGATAAAAATGAAAAAGCTAGAGAACTTTTTGATAAAATTTTTAATTCTTTAGATTTAAATTTAAAAGAAGTTATGTTTGAAGGAACAGAGGAATTATTAAAAAGAACAGACTATACTCAACCAGCTATAGTTAGTTTTAGCTTAGTTTTAACAGAACTTTTAAAAGAAAAAGGAATAAAAGCTGATTATGTTGCAGGGCATTCTGTTGGAGAATTTGCAGCTTTTGGTGGAGCGGATTATTTATCAGTAGAAGATGCAGTTAAATTAGTTGCTGCAAGAGGAAGAATTATGAAAGAAGTTGCTGAGAAAGTAAATGGAAGTATGGCAGCAGTTCTTGGAATGGAATCTGAAAAAATAAAAGAAATATTGAAAAATATTGATGGTGTAGTTGAAGCGGTTAATTTCAATGAACCTAATCAAACTGTTATAGCTGGTGAAAAAGTTGCTATTGAAAAAGCATGTGTTGCTTTAAAAGAAGCTGGAGCAAAAAGAGCATTACCTCTTGCTGTATCTGGACCATTTCATTCATCTTTAATGAAAGAAGCTGGAGAAAAATTGAAAATAGAAGCTGAAAATTTTAATTTTAATGTAGGAACTACAAAAATTATAGCAAATACAACAGCAACAGAATTAAATACAGATATTGAAGTTAAAGATGAAATATATAGACAAAGTTTTGGTCCTGTAAAATGGATAGATACTATAAATAAATTAAAAGAATTAGGTGTAACTAAAATATATGAAATTGGCCCTGGAAAAGTTTTATCTGGTTTAATTAAAAAGATTGATAAAGATATAGAAGTAATAAATATTGAAAATTTAGAAAATTAAAAAAAAGTTGGAAAATATACTAAAATAGTGTATAATAATATTAATAATAACTTTAAGGAGGAAAAAATGTTAGATAAAGTAAAAGAAATTATAGTTGAACAATTAGGAGTGGAAGCTGATCAAATTAAACCTGAATCTAATTTCGTAGATGATTTAGGAGCAGACTCACTAGATACAGTTGAATTAATAATGGCTTTTGAAGAAGAATTTGGAGTAGAAATTCCAGATACTGAAGCAGAAAAAATCAAAACTGTTCAAGATGTTATCAACTATATAGAAGCAAATAAATAATATGTTCTATTAAGTATAAAACAGGGCTGTTGTAACTTAATCTTAATAGCAAATTACTTTCTATTTAATGTAGTTTTCTTAGTTTTTCTAAGACAAATGTAATTGCTATCTAAATAGATTTACAACAGTCCTTTTTCTTTAATTTTATAAAGAAACTATAAATTTAAAAAGTATAAAAATAAGTAACAAAATCAGTCTCTGACGTCCGTATTAGTTCGAAGAGCCTATGTTTATTGAGCTCGTAGAACTCATACGGCTGTCAAGAGATTTTATTTATATAAAAAATAATAAATAGCTAAAGAGGAGAAATTATGAAAAGAGTTGTAGTTACTGGATTAGGTCTTATTTCTTCATTAGGAATAGGTCTTGAAAAAAGTTGGGAAAAATTAATAAATGGAGAAAGTGGAATAGATTTAATAACATCTTATGATATTGAAAATGAAGCTGTGAAAATAGCAGGAGAAGTAAAAGGTTTTGAACCTACTGAATATGGAATAGAAAAGAAGGAAGTAAAAAAATTAGCAAGAAATACTCAATTTGCTCTTGTTGCAACAAAAATGGCTCTTGAAGATGCAAATTTAAAAATCGATGAAAATAATGCTGATGAAATAGGAGTTTTAGTATCTTCTGGTATAGGTGGGATAGAAGTATTAGAAGAACAATATAAAACTATGCTTGATAAAGGAGCTAGAAGAATTTCTCCTTTTACTATACCAGCAATGATTGAAAATATGGCAGCAGGAAACATAGCTATTTATTATGGTGCAAAAGGACCAAATAAATCAATAGTTACAGCTTGTGCTTCTGGAACACATTCTATCGGAGATGGTTTTGATTTAATTCGTCATGGAAGAGCAAAAGCTATGATAGTTGGAGGAACTGAAGCTTGTATAACTTCATTTTGTATAAATTCTTTTAACAATATGAAAGCACTTTCTGGAAGAAATGAAGAACCAAAAACTGCTTCAAGACCTTTTTCAAAAGATAGAGATGGATTTGTAATGGGAGAAGGAGCAGGAATATTAATATTAGAAGAATTAGAAACTGCTTTGGCTAGAGGAGCAAAAATATATGCAGAAATGGTTGGATATGGAGAGACTTGTGATGCACATCATATTACAGCACCTGTTGAAAATGGAGAAGGAGCTATAAAAGCTATGAGAGTAGCATTAAAAGATGCTAATTTAGATATAAAAGATGTAACTTATATTAATGCACATGGAACATCAACTCCAACTAATGATGTTGTTGAAACTAGAGCAATAAAAGGACTTTTTGGTGAACAAGCTCATAATTTATATGTTTCATCTACAAAAGGAGCAACAGGTCATGGACTTGGAGCTGCTGGAGGAATTGAAGGGGTTATAATAGCTAAATCTATAGCTGATGGTATAATACCGCCAACTATAAATTTACATGAAACAGAAGAAGAATGTGATTTAAATTATGTTCCAAATAAAGCAATAAAAACAGATGTAAAAGTTGCAATGTCAAATTCATTAGGATTCGGAGGGCATAACTCTGTAATTATAATGAAAAAATTTGAAAAATAATTTTTGAAGGGGAGTTACTATGAAAAATCTATTAGATTTAGAGCATAGATTAAATTATTATTTTAATAATAGGACTTTATTAAAAACAGCTCTCATTCATAAATCCTTTGGTAATGAAAATAGAAAATATAAAAATGTAAGTAATGAAAGACTAGAACTGCTAGGAGATGCAGTTCTAGATCTTGTCGTTGCAGAATACTTATATAAAAAATATCAAAATGCATCTGAAGGAATGATAGCTAAGATGAAATCAATGGTTGTAAGTGAACCTATACTAGCTAAAATAACTAGGAAAATAGGAACTTCAGATTTTTTAATGCTTAGTAGGGGAGAGGAATTATCTGGAGGTAGAGATAGGGAATCAATACTTGCAGATCTGTTTGAAGCTGTTCTTGGAGCTATTTATATGGATTCGGGAATTGATGAAGCTAGAACTTTTGTTTTAAATTATATAAAAGAATATATAGAACATGTTGAGGAAAATGAAGAGATTTTAGATTTCAAAAGTATATTGCAAGAGTATATTCAGAAAAAGTTTAAAATCGTACCAACTTATGAAATGATAAGTACAAAAGGACCAGATCATCTAAGAGAATTTGAAATAGAAGTTACAGCAAAAACTTTTAAAGAAAGAGCTGTTGCAAGAAATAAGAAAAAAGCTGAACAATTAGCAGCAAAAAAATTGTGTGAAAGACTTGGAGTAAAGTATAATGAAACATTATAATATACCAGTATTTATAAGTCATTTTGGTTGTCCAAATGCTTGTGTTTTTTGTAATCAAAAAAAAATAAACGGTAGAGAAACAGATGTTAGTTTGGAAGATTTAAAAAATATAATAGAAAGCTATTTAAAAACTCTTCCAAAAAATTCCATTAAACAGGTGGCATTTTTTGGTGGAACTTTTACTGGCATATCTATGGGGTTACAAAGAGAATATCTTGAGGTTGTTAAGAAATATATTGATAATGGAGATGTTGAAGGTGTAAGAATTTCAACAAGACCAGAATGTATAGATGATGAAATATTGACTCAGTTAAAAAAATACGGAGTAAAGACTATCGAATTAGGAGTACAATCTTTAGATGATGAAGTTTTAAAGGCGACAGGAAGAAACTATAATTATGAAATAGTTAAAAAATCGTGTGATTTAATTAAAAAATACGGATTTGAATTAGGAGTTCAACTGATGATAGGACTACCAAAGTCAACTTTGGAAAGTGATTTTTTATCAGCTATTAAATCTTTAGATTTTAATCCAGATATTGCAAGAATATATCCTACACTCGTTATAAAAGGAACAGAATTAGAATATATGTATAAAGCTCAAAAATATAAAGCATTAGAGATAGAAGAGGCTGTTGAAAGAACAGTAAAAATATATTCACTTCTTGAAAAGAATAAAGTTAATATAATAAGAGTAGGTTTGCAACCAAGTGAAGATTTAACTGCTGATGGAGTTATTATAGCTGGTCCATTTCATCCAGCTTTTAGAGATTTAGTAGAAAATAAACTATATTTTAATTTTTTAAAAAGAATCTATGAAAGAGAAAATACTTTAAATATTGAAGTCAATGAAAAAAATATTTCAAAAATTGTAGGTCAAAAGGGGATTAATAAAAAATTATTTTATCCAAACTTTAAAATAAAGATAAATAATGATTTAGATATAAATGCTTTAAAAATTAACGAAAATATTTATAAACGAGAAAATATTTTATAGAAATATTAAAATAAAAAAAGAGGATTTTATGCAAAGATTAATATTTAATAAGAATAAATATGAAATAAAAATTGCATACACTGTAAATGAAAAACTAGAGGAAATTTATATTTCTAATATTTTTCAAAAAGAAATTATAGGAAATATCTATAAAGGTAAGGTTGTAGATATTTTGAATGAAGGAAAAATTGCTTTTTTAGATATAGGACTTGAAAAAAATGCCTTTTTATCATTTGAAAAGAAGAATGATGGATATTTAAAAGATAAAATAAGTATAGGAGATAATTTAATAGTTCAAGTACTTATTTCAGAAAGGGATAGCAAGGGAGCAAAAGTAAGCTTAGATTATTCTATTAATAGTAAAAACATGGTTTTATTACCTTATTCCAATGGAATTTCTATATCTAAAAAAATAAAAGATGAAGCGAAGAAAGAAAAATTAAAAAAATTTTTTGAAATTTATGGTGAATTAGAGGAAAAAGGTATAATTTTTAGGACATCTTCTGAAAATGTAGACTTAGATGTTTTAGAAAAAGAATACAAAAAAATACTAGAAACTAATATAGATATTACAAAAAAATTCAATCAAAAAAAAATAGGTTTATTATTTGATAATAATATAATTATTGATAAAGTCTTAAATAAAAAAAATATTGATGAAGTAGACGAAATTATTACTAATGATGAAGAAACTTATTCATATATAAAAGAATATTTAGAAAAAAATAATAAGTTTGAAATTTTAAGAAAAATGAAAAAATATTTTTTAGATGAGAATATTTTTCAAAAATATAATATAAAAAAGCAAATAGATACAGCACTTTCAAAAAAAGTATGGTTGCAATCTGGTGGATATTTGATTATTGAAAAAACAGAGGCTTTAGTAAGTATTGATGTAAACACTGGAAGAAGTGTAAGTGATGATTTGGAAAAAACTATATTTCAAACAAACTTAGAAGCGAGTGAAGAGATTGCAAGACAAGTAAAACTTAGAAATTTATCTGGAATTATAATAATAGATTTTATTAATATGAGAAAGCTAAAATATAAAAAAATTGTTTTAGAGAATTTAAAAGAAAACTTAAAAAAAGATAGTGCTGAAACATATGTGTTTGATTATACAGAGTTAGATTTAGTTCAAATGACAAGAAAGAATGAAGGAAAATATCTTTTTGAATATTATCTAAATAAAAAGTTATCTTTTAATGAAAGTGAATTTGATTTTTTAGAAGAAAGAATTATTTTAAATCTAATAGAGGAGTTAGATTATTTAAAGGAAGATAAGGATATAAAAAATATAAAAATAAGAATTTCAAAAAATTTAGAAAAAATCTTAGAAGAAGTATTTAAAAAAGAATTTTTTATTAAAAATATAGTGATTGAGAACGATAAAAATTTAGAAAATACATATAAAATAGAACTTTATAAATAAGGGGAAAATATGAAAGTAGCCGTTTATGCTGGAAGTTTTGATCCAATAACAAAGGGACATCAAGATATTATAGAAAGAGCATTAAAGATAGTAGATAAGTTAATAGTTGTTGTAATGAATAATTCTAGAAAAAGTTATTGGTTTAACCTAGAAGAAAGAAAAGACTTAATAAGTAGAATTTATAAAGAAAATGAAAGAGTTGAAGTCCAAGAACATGCAGGTTTATTGGTTGATTTTATGCTAAAAAATTCTTCTTGTATTCTGATTAAAGGGTTGAGAGATATTAGGGATTTTTCTGAAGAAATGACTTATTCTTTTGCAAATAAAAAGTTATCAGATGGAAAAGTTGATACTTTCTTTATTCCAACATCTGAGAAATATACTTATGTGAGTTCGACCTTTGTAAAAGAGTTAGCATATTATGAACAAGATTTAACTGAATATGTAGATAAAGAAAATATAAATATAGTATTAGATAGAGCAAAGAAATATAGAGGTTAATTATGGCTACGAAAGGAACGATGTATTATTGTGTTGAATGTGGTTATAGAAGTGCAAAATGGCTTGGAAGATGTCCACAATGTGCTTCTTGGTCAAGTTTTGAGGAAGAAGATGATTTGCCAAAAGATGTAAAAAAGGCTATTAATAATGCTAGTAATTCGAATTCTGATTTAAAAGTGTATGAATTTAAAGATATAGAATATAAGGACGAAGATAGATATAAAACTTCTTATGCCGAATTTGACAGATTATTAGGAGGAGGACTTTTAAAAGGAGAAGTTGTACTAATAACAGGAAATCCTGGCATAGGAAAATCAACTTTACTTTTACAGGTTGTAAATTCATACAAGAAATATGGAGAAGTATTATACATATCTGGTGAAGAATCTCCCGCTCAAATAAAGAACAGAGGAGAAAGATTAAAAATTTCCGGTGATGGAATCTATATCATGGCTGAAATGGATATTTTAAATATCTATGAGTATGTTGTTACAAGAAAACCAAAAGTTGTAGTGGTAGATTCAATCCAAACCTTATATAATTCGACAATGGATTCTATTTCTGGAACTCCTACGCAAATAAGAGAATGTACTTTAAAAATTATTGAAATGGCTAAAAAATATAATATTTCTTTCTTTATTGTTGGACATATAACAAAAGATGGAAAAGTAGCAGGTCCAAAACTTCTTGAACATATGGTTGATGCAGTTTTCAATTTTGAAGGAGAAGAGGGGCTTTACTATAGAATTTTAAGAAGTATTAAAAATAGATTTGGTTCAACAAATGAGATTACTGTTTTTAGTATGGAAGAAAATGGAATGAAAGAAATAAAAAATTCATCTGAGTATTTTTTAAGTGAAAGAGAAGAAAAAAATATAGGAAGTATGGTAGTTCCAATTTTGGAAGGAACAAAAGTTTTTTTATTAGAAATTCAATCTTTAATTGTAGACAGTGGAATTGGAATACCTAGAAGAGTTGTTCAGGGCTATGATAAAAACAGAATACAAATATTAACAGCCATAGCTGAAAGAAAATTAAATGTTTCATTAGGAACAAAAGATTTATTTGTAAATGTACCAGGAGGACTTTCAATAGAAGACCCTGCTGCAGATTTAGGAGTCTTAATATCAATTTTATCAGTATCAAGAGGTTTTGCAATAAGCCAAAAAATTGCAGCCATAGGAGAGCTAGGACTAAGAGGAGAGATAAGAAAAGTATTTTTTGTAGATAAAAGGCTAAAAGAATTAGAAAAATTAGGTTTTTTAGGTGTTTATGTTCCTGAATCTAATAGAAAAGAAATAGAAAAAAAGAAATATAAATTAAAAATAATTTATCTTAAAACTTTAGATGATTTATTGGAAAGGATGAAAAAAAATGACTGATAATAAATTAATAGATATATTAGCAAAAGTAGCTCCAGGAACACCACTTAGAGCTGGAATAGATAATATTTTGGCTGCAGGAATAGGAGCTTTGATAGTTATAGGATATGATGATGAAGTTGAAAAAGTTAGAGATGGGGGCTTTAATATTAATTGTAAATATAGCCCTGAAAAAATATTTGAATTATCAAAAATGGACGGAGCTATTATTTTGAGTGAAGATTGCACAGAAATACTTTATGCAAATGTCCATATTCAACCTAGTAAAATATATACTACAACAGAAAGTGGAACTAGACATAGAACAGCTGAAAGAACTGCAAAACAACTAAAAAGAGAGGTTATAGCTATTTCAGAAAGAAAAAAAGTTGTAACTTTATATAAAGGTGATATTAAATATAGATTAAAAAATTTAGAAGAATTAAATATAGAAGTTTCTCAATATTTAAAAATATTAGAAAGTTATAGACATGTTTTAAATAGAAATCTAGATAATTTAACAATATTAGAATTAGATGACCTTGTAACTGTACTAGATGTTGCAAATGTATTACAAAGATTTGAAATTGTTAGAAGAATAAGAGCAGAGTTATCAAGATATTTAGTTGAGTTAGGAACTTCTGGAAGAGCAGCTGGAATACAAGTTTCGGAACTTATATTTGAATTAGATTTAGAAGAAGAAAATTTCTTAAAAGATTATCTTGAAGACGAAATAGAAATAAATGATGTAAAAAAAATACTATCTTCTTTATCTGACTCAGAGTTATTAGAAATAGAAAATTTAGCTTTTGCTCTAGGATATAATAAGTCTTATACAGTATTAGACAATAAAATTAATGCAAAAGGGTATAGAATTTTAGAAAAAATAAGTAAATTAACAAAAAAAGATGTTGAGAAAATTATAATAACTTTTAATAATATTGCTGACTTACAAGAAGCATCGGATGATGATTTAGTAGCTATAAAAATAAGTAAATTTAAAATAAAAGCGTTGAGAGCTGGTATAAATAGATTGAAATTTACAATTGAAATGCAAAGATAAAAATATATTTTTTGAATAAAAAGACAGAAAAAAATTCTGTCTTTTTATTTTTCCATAGGAAAGTATAAGATTAAATAACAAAGTTTAGTCTCTGACGTCCGTATTAGTTCGAAGAGCCTGTGTTTATTGAGCTCGTAGAACTCATACGGCTGTCAAGAGACTTTATTTATTATATTAAAAATATAAATTTAAAATCAAAAAATAATCTCTAATTATTAAATTTACATCATTCCAGGCATCATACCTGCTCCATTCATAGAAGATTTATCATCTTCTTTTTTATTAGCTATAACAACTTCCGTAGTTAGAAGTAATGAAGCAACAGAGGCAGAATTTTGAATAGCTGCTCTTGTAACTTTAGCAGGGTCAATAATTCCTGATTCTATCATATTTACATATTTTTCATTTTTGGCATCAAAACCAAATCCTTTTGGAGAAGTTCTAACTTTTTCTAATACTACTCCACCATTAAGTCCAGAATTTTCAGCAATTTGTTTAATAGGAGCTTCAAGTGCTTTCTTAACAATTTCAATTCCCATAGCAATTTCACCTGTTTCAGAAAATTCTTTCATTGAATCAATTATATCAAGAAGTATAGTTCCTCCACCTGAAACAATTCCTTCTTCAACAGCTGCTCTTGTTGCATTTAGAGCGTCTTCTATTCTTAATTTTCTTTCTTTCATTTCAACTTCAGTAGCAGCTCCAACTTTTATTACAGCTACTCCACCAGCCAATTTAGCAAGTCTTTCTTGTAATTTTTCTTTATCATATTCAGATGTAGTTTCTTCTATTTGAGATTTAATAGAATTAGCTCTAGCTAAAATTTCATTTTGTTGTCCAGCACCATCAACTATAACAGTTAAATCTTTTGTAACTTTTACTGTTTTAGCTTTTCCTAGTTGTTCAACACTAGCTTCTTCCAGTTTCATACCTTTTTCTTCAGAAATAACTTCTCCACCAGTTAAAATTGCAATATCTTCTAAGATAGCTTTTCTTCTATCTCCGAATGCTGGAGCTTTAACTGCAACAACATTTAAAGTTCCTCTCAATTTATTAATAACTAAAGTTGTTAGAGCTTCTCCTTCTATATCATCTGCAATTATTAGAACAGGTCTAGACATTTGTACTGTTTGTTCTAGCAATGGTAGTAACTCTTTCATAGATGAAACTTTTTTATCAGTTAAAAGTATAAAAGGATTTTCAAGTTCAGCAGTCATTCTTTCACTATCTGTTACCATATAAGGAGATACATATCCTTTATCAAATTGCATTCCTTCTACAACTTCTAAAGTAGTTTCTAAAGATTTTGCTTCTTCTACTGTAATAACTCCAGTTTCACCAACTTTTTCCATAGCTTGTGCTATAAGTTTTCCTATTTCTTCATCACCAGCCGAAATAGAGGCAACTTGTGATATTTCTTCATTTGATTCTATTTTTTTTGCTTTTTGTTTTAAAATTTCAATAGCTTCTTTAGTTGCAAGTTCAATTCCTTTTTTTAAGAATATTGGATTGGCTCCAGCACTTAACATTTTTAGCCCTTCTTTTACAATGGCTTGTGCTAGAATGGTAGCTGTGGTAGTTCCATCTCCCGCAACATCATTAGATTTTATTGCAACTTCTTTTACAAGAGCAGCACCCATATTTTCAAAAGGATCTTCAAGTTCAATTTCTTTTGCAATAGTAACTCCATCATTTGTTATTAATGGAGCACCATAAGTTTTTTCTAAAACAACATTTCTTCCTCTTGGACCTAATGTAACTTTTACTGCATCAGCAAGAGTATTAACTCCTATTTCTAATTTTTTTCTAGCTTCATCATTAAAATTTATGATTTTTGACATTTTTCCTCCTTATTATTCAGAAATAGCTAATATATCTTCTGCATTTATAACTATATATTTTTCATCATCTTCTTTTATTTCATAGCCAATATTTTTAGGACATATAACTGTTGCCCCAACTTTTATATCTGCTAAACTTTCTCCTTTTCCTATTGCTAATACTTCGGCATAAAAAATTTGGTTATCTGAATTTGAATTCTTACTAGCTAATATAATTCCACTTTTTGTTTTTTCTTCTTTTTTGATAGCTTTAATTACCACTCTTTCTCCTAAAGGTCTGATATTCATAATTTCCTCCTTTTTATTAGCACTTATATTAATAGAGTGCTAATTTTTATAAAATAATAATATTATATATTTAATGTTTTGTCAATAGGAAAAGATTTAGATTTTTCTAAATTAAAATAAAAAAATTATTGTAATTTAGAATTGACAAATTAAAAAAAATAGTGTATTATTTTTCCTAATAAAAAAAACCATAAAGAGAGACGGAGGGACAGGCCCAGTGAAGTCTCAGCAACCTGCAAAAGTGTGGTGCTAATGCCTGATCGATGGAGGAATAATTAAAAGTTTCCTAAGTCGTAAGGCTTAGGTTTTTTATTATATATAAAAGTATGAAAATAAATAATGATACTTAGTCTCTGACATCCGTATTAGTTTGAAGAGCTTTTAATTATTTATTTAGGGTTATAAGATATTGTTTTTAGTTTTAGATTGGGGGTAATTATGAAAATTGGAGATATTTTTAAGAATAAAGTTTTAACAACATCGTTTGAGGTTTTTCCACCAAATGACAAAGTAGGATTAGATCAGGTTTATAATTGTTTAGATACATTAACATTAGAAAATCCTGATTTTATAAGTGTTACATACGGAGCTGGTGGAAATACTAAAGGAAGAACCGTTGAAATAGCAGAGAGAATAAAAAGTCAGAACAATGTTGAAGCATTAGCTCATTTTACTTGTATAGGTTCTAAAAAAGAAGAAATAGATAGAGTTTTAAATGAGTTAGAAAAAAATAATATAGAAAATATTTTAGCTTTAAGGGGGGATTACCCAATTGATAGGGATTTAGAGCCTGGAGATTTTAATTATGCTAAAGATTTAATAAAATATATTCGTGAAAAAAAGGGAGATAAATTCTCTATAGGTGCAGCATATTATGTTGAAGGTCATAGAGAAACTAATGATTTATTAGATTTGTTTCATTTGAAAGAAAAAGTTGATACAGGTGTAGATTTTTTAATTTCACAAATTTTCTTAGATAATGAATTTTTTTATAGCTTTAGAGATAAACTAGAAAAATTACAAATAGATAAGCCTTTAGTAGCTGGAATTATGCCAGTAACAAATGCAAAACAAATAAAGAAAATAACTTCACTTTGTTCTTGTACTATACCTAAGAAATTTTTAAAAATTTTAGAAAAATATGAAGATAATCCAGCTGCACTTAAAGAAGCAGGACTTGCTTATGCAATAGAACAAATAGTAGACTTGGTTGCTTCTGATATAAATGGTATACATATTTATACAATGAATAAACCAGAAACTGCAAAAAAAATTATAGATGCAACAGGAATAATTAGAAAATAGTTCATTAGTGAGTAGATTTTTTAATAAAATATAGAAGAATTGATTGAAATAGAAATGAGGAAAATAATGTTTGAATTTGAAAAAGAATTAAGGGAAAGAATATTGGTATTAGATGGGGCAATGGGAACTGTTTTACAAAAATATGAATTAAGTGCAGAGGATTTTAATGGTGCCAAAGGTTGTTATGAAATTTTAAATGAAACAAGACCAGATATTATTTTAGAAGTTCATAAAAAATATATAGAAGCTGGAGCAGATATTATCGAAACCAATAGTTTTAACTGTAATGCTATTTCACTTAAAGATTATCATTTAGAAGATAAAGTATATGAACTAGCTAAAAAATCTGCTGAAATCGCTAAAGAAGCGGTTATTCAAAGTGGAAAAAAAGTCTATGTTTTTGGTTCAATAGGTCCTACAAATAAGAGTTTATCATTTCCTATAGGAGACATACCTTATAAAAGAGCTGTTAGTTTTGATGAAATGAAAGAAGTCATTAAAGTTCAAACGGCAGGTCTTATTGATGGTGGAGTTGATGGAATATTACTGGAAACTATATTTGATGGGCTTACTGCAAAAGCTGCTTTACTTGGCGTTGAAGAAGTTTTTGAAGAAAAAAATATAAAACTTCCAATTTCAATATCAGCCACTGTTAATAGACAAGGTAAATTGCTTACAGGTCAAAGCATGGATTCTCTTATAACTAGTTTAGATAGAGATTCCGTTGTTTCTTTTGGTTTTAACTGTTCTTTCGGAGCAAAAGATTTAGTTCCTTTGGTTATTAAAATGAAGGAAAAAACAACAAAGTTTATTTCTTTACATGCTAATGCTGGTCTTCCTAATCAAAATGGTGATTATGTTGAGACAGCTCAAAAGATGAGAGATGACTTATTTCCACTTATAGAAAATCAAGCTATAAATATTTTGGGTGGTTGTTGTGGAACAGCTTACGATCATATAAAAGCAATTTCTGAATTGGTTAAAGGTCAAAAAGCAAGAATTTTACCAGAAGTAAGTTTGTTGGAAGACTGTCTTTCAGGTAATGAAACATATAATTTTAAAGATAAGTTTACTTGTGTTGGAGAAAGAAATAATATATCAGGTTCTAAATTATTTAGAACAATGATAGAAGAGCATAATTATCTAAAAGCTTTAGATGTCGCTAGACAACAAATTGATGCCGGTGCAAAAGTTTTAGATATAAATGTAGATGATGGAATATTAGATTCTGTTGAGGAGATGAAAAATTTCCTAAGAGTTCTACAAAATGATAGTTTTATTGCAAAAGTGCCTATTATGATAGATTCATCAGATTTTTCAGTTATTGAAGAAGGGCTTAAAAATACCTCGGGGAAAGCAATAGTAAACTCTATTAGTTTAAAAGAAGGAGAAGAAGAGTTTTTAAGAAAAGCAAAAATTATCAGAAAATTTGGAGCAGCCATAGTTGTTATGGCTTTTGATGAAAAAGGTCAAGGAGTTAGTGCCGAAAGAAAAATAGAAATCTGTCAAAGAGCCTACGATTTATTAAAATCAATAGGTGTAAAAAATTCTGATATAGTTTTTGATCCAAATATTTTAAGTGTTGGAACAGGACAAGAAGCTGATCGTTATCATGCTAGAGAGTTTATTAAGACTATTGATTATATACATCAAAATCTAAAAGGTTGTGGTATTGTTGGAGGATTAAGTAATTTATCATTTGCTTTTAGAGGAAATAATATTTTAAGAGCAGCATTTCATCATATCTTTTTAGAGGAAGCTGTACCAAGAGGATTTAATTTTGCTATTTTGAATCCAAAGGAGCAAGCTCCACATTGGTCAGATGATGAAAGAGAAAAAATAAAATCTTTTATTTTTGGTGATAGTACAGACATGGAAGAACTTCTATCATTAAATCTTGTTAAAAGAAAAGAAGAAACACAAATATTTGCTGAAACACCTGAAGATAAAATAAGAAAAGCTCTTATTCAAGGGGGGAGTGAATCTTTAAAAGAAGTTATAGATGAACTTCTAAAAAAGTATAAAGCTCTTGAAATTTTGGAAAATATTTTAATGTCATCTATGCAAGAAATTGGGAAATTGTTTGAGCAAGGGGAGCTTTATTTACCTCAACTTATTCGTTCAGCTTCTGTAATGAATAATTGTGTTGATATTTTAACTCCTTTTTTAGAAAAGGTTGATAAATCATCATCTAAAGGGAAAATATTAATGGCTACTGTTGATGGAGATGTACATGATATAGGTAAAAATATAGTTGGAACTGTTTTAGAATGCAATGGTTATGAAGTTATAGATTTAGGTGTAATGGTTCCTAAAGAAAAAATTGTTGAAACTGCAAAAGAAGTAAATGCAGATGTAGTAACTTTAAGTGGACTTATAAGTCCTTCATTAAAAGAAATGGAAAGAGTAGCAGACTTATTTCAAAAAGTTGGAATGCAAGTACCTATTTTAATTGCTGGAGCTGCTACATCAAAACTTCATACAGGTTTGAAAGTATTACCTAATTATGATTATTCATTGCATGTAACAGATGCTATGGATACTATAACAGTAGTCTCTCAATTATTATCAACAAAAAGAAAAGACTTTTTAGAAACAAAACAAAATCAATTAAGAAAATTAGCTAAAAGATATTTAGATACCAATGGAAATAAAATAGAAGAAAAGAAATTGCTTCCAGAAGTTCCTAAAACTAATAGATACATACCAAAAGTACTGGGAAAACAATTTTTATCTTTACCAGTTGAGATTTTTAAAGATGAATTAAAATGGGATATAGCTTTATATGCTTTAAGAGTTAAGAATACTCCAGAAGAAGCTAAGACTTTAGAAGATTTGAAAAAAATCTATGAAAAAATGATAGAAGAAAAAGTTGAATTTAGAGTAGCTTATGGATATTTCAGAGCTAAGAAGACAGATGAAGTACTTGAAATGGGAGGATTTACATTTGAAATTTCTCCAGAAATTGCTCAATATATAGAAAAAGATGATTATGTTGGTGCTTTTGTAATATCTGTTGGAAGTAAAATTTTTGCAGATGATAAATATTTAAGTTTACTTGAAACTTTATTGTGTAATGCAATAGCTGAAACTGCATCTGAATATATGGAAAAAAGAGTATCTGAAGATATAATTCCTACTTTCTTAAGACCGGCTATTGGTTATCCTATATTACCAGACCATTCATTAAAGAAAGTTGTATTTGATATGGTTGATGGAGAAAGAACAGGAGCAAAATTAAGTACATCATTTGCTATGAGTCCTTTAAGTTCTGTATGTGGCTTATATTTATGTAATGATAATTCGAAGTATTAATAATATAATTGTAAAATATTTTAAAGTATAAAAATAAAAATTAATTTTTATATTAAATTTATACTTTCCTTATAAACAAAAAAGTCTCTTGACAGCCGTATGAGTTCTACGAGCTCAATGAACACAGGCTCTTCGAACTAATACGGACGTCAGAGACTAACTTCTATATTAAATTTAGTTTTGTGAGAAATAGAATTTTTAAACAAAGCTTTTATTTTGCCATTTTTTACTCTTCCATCTAAAATACATTGCAAGTCCTCTTATCCACTCATCACTAGCATTGGCTATCCATATTCCAATCAGTCCCCAGCCAAATGAAATTCCAAATAAATAAGATAAAGATACAGCAACAGCAAAAACACAAGTCATTCCCATTATCATAGGAAACTTTATATCTCCTGCAGCATGTAATGAGTTAATAATAACTATATTAAATACTCTTCCTATTTCTAAAAATATCATAAAAGGAAATATTTTTAGAGAAGTTTCTAATATTTTAGGATTAGTTGTAAATATATGCATAATAGGAGTTCTAAATATACAAACAATTGTAGTTGTAACAAAAGCAAAAATAAATGCAATTTTTACACTTTTTAGACATTTATTATAAACTTCATGATTTTTACCAGCTCCTACTAAATGACCAATCTGTATTGCAGTTCCTTGACCTAAAGCTATAGATAAAGTCATTATAAAACTACTAATAAGCATTAAATAGGTACGGGCAGCTATTATTTCTGTTCCCATTGTATTTACCATAGCTACAACAAGTAGTTGTCCTATATTCCAAGTCAAATTTTCCCCAGCAGTTGGTAAGCCAATAGATAAAATATTTTTTATAATTTTAAAAGGGAAAGGTTTCAAAAAAGATTTTTTAAATGTGAAATTACAGTACTTACACATTATATAATAGGCTACAATACAACCAATGGCTCTGGATATAATTGTTGAAATTCCAACACCTGTAGGTCCTAAAATAGGGAATCCTAGCCAACCAAATATAAATAAACTATTTCCAATAATATTTAAGATATTTACTCCTACATTTATAATTAAAGTTTCAGTGGCTCTACCATGACTTTTAAGTATAGCTCCACAAGATAGTATTATTCCTTGGAAAATACAAAGACCTCCAACCATTTGAAAATAATTTTTTCCTATACTGATAAGTTCTTCAGGAAGATTAATTTTTTGTAGTAGAATTTTCCAAAAAAATAAATAAATTCCTCCTAAGATAATTCCCAAACTGATATTTAATACAATAGATACACTTATTACTTGCTTGACTCTTTTATGATCTTTAGCACCTAAGAATTGGGCAATTAAAATAGAAGTAGCCATATTGATAAAACTAAATATAACATTCTGAATATTTAAAAGTTGAGTTATTCCTCCGATAGTTCCAACAGCTTTATCACTATAATAACCCAACATTAAAGTATCTATATTTCCAACAATAGTCACTAATAGTAATTCTAAAAATATTGGAATTGTTAAAGCAATTAATGATTTTTTTTCTATGCTTCCTATACTATTCACTTAACTCCTCCTAAATAAAATTTCTTGATAGTCTCTGACGTCCGTATTAGTTCAAAGAGCCTGTATTCATTGAGCTCGTAGAACTCATACGGCAGTCAAGAGAGTTTACTTATAGAATAAAAAAATAAATAATAAGTTTTATTCTATAATATTTTACAGGAAATTACAAGAAAAATAAGTATAAAATTATTCAAAAATTTTTCGAAGCTTTTTTTCTAGATTTATAGGTATTTTATAATTTTCATTAACAACTGTTTCTAAGGCAAAGAAAGGTTTGTTCTTATAATTCTTTCTTTCTCTGCTTTCGTGATAAATTTCTTCTTCAATATCATTTTCAAATTCTATAAAACTACCTAAATTTCTTTTAATTGTTTTTTGAATTAAAATATTTTTTTGATTAGAGTTAAATAGTTCATTTTCATTTCTCCAGTAGTGATTATCTTTATCATAGACAGCAACATAAGGTATCTTAAAAGCATTTAAAAGCCTTATAAATTGTGGTATAGTACCTTTACTACCACATTCTATAATAGAATAGCTATAATTATAAATTTTTAATTTTTTTGCTAAATATGAAAGTACAATTTTATCTGTTTGTCCTTCAACTAATATTACTTTTTTAGCAAAAAATATTTCACTTCTATCTGGATTAATCCAATAATTCATATTAAAATTTGTTATCTCATCTCCAGAAAAAAGTTTACCTTGATATTGAAAAATTTCAATATCATTATTAGTTTTTCTAAATAGGCATAGAGAATGATAATTGTTAAGTTCTATAAATCTACTAGAAGTTGTTGAAACGAGAATCATTAAATTTAGATGAGAATTTTTTAATAGTATTTCATAACATTCTCTTTCTTCTTGAGGAGTTAAGTAAAATTCAGGTTTTTCCCATAAAAGAATACAATTTTCCCAAAAATTATTATTTTCATTAGAGCTAACTTCATTCAATAAATCTATAAATAGATGTCTGTAATAACTAAAACTTATTTTTTCTTTTATCGCTGAATTAAATGTATGATAAAAATTTATATATTTTTCTAAGCCTTTTCTTTCAAAAAGCTTGTTTAACAAGTATTTTAGTTGTTCTAAATCTAAGTTAGCAGGTATGTAGAATAAAGATATTTTTGAAATGTACTTTTTATATTCTTTTTCTGTTATCTCGTACCAACTAGATTCGGATTTTTTAGATATATTGTTATTTATATAATACTTTTCTTTTTCATTAAATTTTCTTGTGAGTTTTAATTTAAATAAATCTCCATTATCATTTTTAAAAGTTCCACTTATTTCAACATCTTTAGTTATATCTTTAATGTCGTCTTTATGTAAACTACAAACTTGAAAAAAGAAAAGCATAGCCTTAAAAAATGCAGATTTTCCACTATTAAAATTTCCAGTAAAAACTAAAAAATCTTTTAATTCTAGTCTTATATTTGAAAATAGTTGCCAATTTTTTATTTGTATATTTAATAATTTCATATATTAGCCTCCTAAATCTCATATAGTATTATGGCATTTTAAAACCTTCTTATTATTATAACATTTTTTTCTATATATGATATAATAAGTCACATTAATATTTATAGATTATAAATATGATAAATATAGATGAAATAATTAATAAAGTAGGGGATGTATTTTTATGGATTTAGATAGAAAACTTTCTTTTTCAGAAGAACTTGCAAATGTAATAAGTCATGGAATAATGGCTGTTGCAACTTTAGTTTTACTTCCTATTGGAAGTATTTGGGGATATTCTCATGGTGGATACACAGAAGCTACTGGGGTAAGTATATTTTTAATTTCGATTTTTTTAATGTTTATGAGTTCAACTTTGTATCATGCAATGGAATACAATAGTTCACATAAAGTCGTATTTAGAGTGCTTGACCATATTTTTATATATGTGGCAATTGCTGGAAGTTATACACCGGTAGCTTTAGTAATTATTGGTGGTTGGAAAGGGATTTTAATAGTTATTATACAGTGGATAATAGTTTTGATTGGTGTTTTATATAAATCAATATCAACAAAAAGTATGCCAAAATTAAGTTTAACTCTTTATTTAGTCATGGGTTGGATTGCCATATTTTTCTTTCCAACTTTAGTAAAAAAAGCAAATTTAGTTTTTTTAATATTAATTATTCTTGGTGGACTTATGTATTCGATAGGAACTTATTTTTTTATGAAAGATTATAAAAAATACTATCATACAATATGGCATATATTTATAGATATTGCTGCTATTCTACATTTAATAGCAATTGTATTTTTCTTATATAAAAGATAGAAAAGGAGAATTTTAATGAATAGAATAAAAAATTACAGTGAGCTATTAGATAAAATTAAGACAGAAGAAAAATTTTTATTATATATAAAAACAGAAAATTGTTCTGTATGTGAAGTAGATTTTCCAAAAGTTAAAGAAATAATTGATGAAAATAACTATCCAGCTTACTATATTCAAGCAGAAACAATGCCAGAAGCAGTGGGACAGTTAAATTTGTATTCTTCTCCAGTAGTAATATTATTTTATCAAGGAAAAGAATTTCATAGACAAGCTAGAATAATCGATTTTATTGAATTAGACTACCGAATAAAACAAACAAAAGGGATTTAAATTTTATTAATTTTAATCTATAGAAAAGTATAAAATTAAAAAATAAAAATTAGTCTCTGATGTCCATATTAGTTCGAAGAGCCTGTGTTCATTGAGCTTGTAGAACTCATATGGCTGTCAAGAGACTTTATTTATTTTATAAAATTTGTTAAAAATTTTTAAAATATATTTTTTATTGTTTTTTAAATATATGATATAATAAACGCCATTAATATTTATTGTTGGGGTGTTTTATGGAAGAATTTAAATTTGCAATGAAAAAAGTACTTCCTATAAGTTTTGCTTATATATTTATAGGTGTTGCTTTTGGTATACTAATGAAAGAAGTTGGATATGGACCATTATGGTCTTTTTTATCAGCACTTTTAATATATGGGGGTTCTATTCAAATATTAATGGTGGGATTTTTAAAAAATCATACACCTTTATTTAGTATATTTTTAATTTCACTATTTGTAAACTCAAGGTATATTTTTTATGGCTTGACACATATAGATGAATTTAAAAA